>OMAS01000249.1_pt1 | contig 35553 bp, 26 predicted proteins | sample 1674031 | NCBI WGS metagenome assembly OMAS01 (sample SAMEA103958138, study PRJEB25191) | human gut metagenome | biome: human-associated habitat [ENVO:00009003]; feature: intestine environment [ENVO:2100002]; material: feces | place: Germany | collected 2013/2015 | reverse complement strand
AAAAACAAGCTATGCAACTTAAAATTGGGTACCTTTTTCAGTGCCCTCCCAGGGCTAGGAGCTTCTGCCCTTTCAGGGCGTGCTGCTTCTGGGGCTACTGCCCTTTACCTTTCCCTTCGGCCGGTGACCGTTGGCTCAGGGCGTGTGGAGCTTACATGCGAAACTTGAATTGATCATTATTCTTCCAATCTGAGAAATGCTTTCGGAAGATACTGGATGATGTCGCTGGCGATGAGGCTCTCTTTACCCAGATCTTTGGCTGCAAGATCGCCAGCCAGACCATGAAGATGCATACCCAGTCGACAGGCATCTTCCTGTTTGTATCCTCTTGCCAGAAGACCGGTGATGATACCTGTCAGCACATCACCGCTGCCTGCTGTAGCCATACCGCTGTTGCCCGTACTGCAGAAATCAATCTTTCCGTTAGGGTGGCAGAGTGCAGAATAATGTCCCTTTAATATAATGTATGCCTGGAGGCGTTCAGCCAGTTCGCTTGCCTTCATCAGTCTTTCGGTACAGCTGCTGCTCGCATTTCCGGCAAGCCGGTCGAACTCCTTCGGATGAGGTGTCATGATGATATTCTTTGGCAACTGCTGCATCCACGCCCTGTGGCTGGAAAGAATATTGAGCGCATCGGCATCAATGACGAGCGGACAGGTAGCACGGCGCAGTTGGGCGATGAGGGCGATGGCTGTTGTCTCGTTCTGTCCCAATCCGGGACCTACGCCCAGCGCATCGAATATCTCTGTATCTACCGGTTCGCTGAATATGGTTTCTTCAGCATCCATCTGCAGTACCGCTTCAGGTACCGAAATCTGCATGATTTCATAATTCCGTTTTGGGGTATGGGCTGTTACCTTGCCTGCACCGGTTCTCAGACAAGCCTTGGTTGCTAATACCGAAGCGCCGCTCATGCCGTAACTTCCCGCTATGAGCAGCGCATTACCCATGTTGCCTTTATGGGCAAAGTCGCTGCGCGATTTCAGGAGCGGACGGATGTCGTTCTCTTCGAGTATGCGGCACTGGCACTCCGTATTCTGGATGAATTCCTGGGAAAGTCGGATGTCGAGAACGCGCAGTCTGCCCAGGTACTGCTGGTTATCCGCCATCAGCATCGACAGTTTCTTCTGCTGCAGAGTAAGGGTCAGACTGGCACGGATGATGTTGGCATGGATATTATAGGAATTGTCCTCGGTCATCAGTCCCGAAGGGATATCGATGCTTACAACCTTGGCAGGACTCTGGTTGATATATTTCACCATCGCGGCGAATCCGCCCGCCAATGGTTTGTTGAGTCCGCTTCCAAAAAGTCCGTCCACCACCAGCGTTTCTGCATTCAGCTTAGGAGGGTCCAGGTTGGTGGTAATCTCAGTAAATTTCACTCTCTTTGCATCCAGCAGACGCTTCTTGTTGGCAAGACAGTCTGCCGACAGTTTGTTCTGTACATTAAAGAGGTATACACTTACATCATATCCATCCTCGCTGAGCATTCTCGCTACAGCAAGCGCATCGCCGCCGTTATTACCCGGACCGGCGAAGACAACTACTGGAGTGCGGTTAGACCATTCCTCTTCTATGGCGCGTGTCAGCGCTTTGGCTGCACGTTCCATCAGGTTGAGCGAACTGATAGGTTCGTGCTCAATGGTGTATTTATCCAACTCATGAATCTGAGCGCTTGTGAAAATCTTCATATTATCTGATAATCTTAGTATTATCTGCGCGAACTGTCGTGATAATTTGTCAACTCATGCAGATAAACGGTTATTTTCATGCAAAAGTACAAAAAATAGTTGATGAAAGCACGAAGTTTCATGTTTTTTTCGTAATTTTGCAGAAAATATTATTATAGAACAGACTATGAGCATAGTAAAGATCAAGGATAAGAGCTTCAAGACATCGATTCCTGAGGCTGAGATTCTGAAGAAAGTACAGGTCGTAGCAGACCGTCTGAACAAGGACTATGAAGGCAAGACCCCTGTGTTCTTGGCAGTATTGAACGGCGCATTTATCTTTGCAGCCGACTTGATGCGAATGATTACCGTGCCAAGCGAGATTTCATTCGTGAAGTATGCTTCTTACGAGGGTACCTCCTCTACGGGCAGCATGAAGACCCTGATGGGTTTGAACCAGGATTTGGCAGGCCGCCACGTGGTTATCGTAGAGGACATCGTAGATTCCGGTTTCACCATGGCTCACATGATTGAAGACCTGAAGAAGATGAACCCAGCCAGCGTTGAGGTTTGTTCTCTCCTCGTGAAACCAGGCAACTTGAAGGTTGATCTTGATATCAACTATGCAGTTATGAAAATCCCTAACGATTTCATCGTGGGATATGGATTGGATTATGACCAAGAAGGCAGAAACCTCCGCGACATCTACACCATTGTAGAAGAATAGGAGGTGAAGCATGTGGGAGAAACTGAGTGATTATTTTCTTGATATCTCCAAATATCTTATAACAGCTACGTTTATTACGACTTTTGTTGGAGATATGGGGGAAGAACTGCATTGGCTTATTTATCTGGTCAGTTTTATCTTGGCAGCGGGACTTTTCGGGTTCGCTCTGTATTTTGATAAGAAAGGTAAGAAAGAAAAAGAAGCAAAGCGTAAAAAATATAATAAGTTTAATAATAAAAATAGGAGGATGTAAGTATGAACACTTTAATTTTTTTAGGCATGTTTGCCGTTTTCTTTGGTGTTACTATAGCTATACTTTTGTCTCCTTGGGGACAGAAATGGATGAATGAATATTAGTTTCTGACACAACATAAATATTTTATATATATATTAAGGTAAAAATGAAAAATATCGTAATTTTCGGCGCTCCAGGTGCAGGTAAGGGCACACAGAGCGACAAGATGATCGAGAAGTATGGTCTCGGTCACATTTCTACAGGTGATGTACTTCGTAACGAAATCAAGAACGGTACAGAACTTGGTAAGACAGCTAAGGGTTATATCGACAATGGTCAGTTGATTCCAGACGAGTTGATGATTGACATCCTCGCAAACGTATACGATAGCTTCGGTAAGGATCACGCTGGTGTAATCTTCGACGGTTTCCCACGTACTACTCCACAGGCTGAGGCTCTGAAGAAGATGCTTTCTGAGCGTGGTCATAAGATTGCTGCGATGATTGAGTTGGCTGTTCCTGAGGATGAGCTGATGGCTCGCCTGATTAACCGCGGTAAGGAAAGCGGCCGTTCTGATGATAACGAGGAGACTATCAAGAAGCGTCTCAATGTTTATCATACACAGACTGCTCCGCTCATCGACTGGTATGAGAAGGAAGGCATTCATCACCACATAGAGGGTCTCGGTACTGTAGATGAGATCTTCGCTCGTGTTTGCAATGTAATCGACAATCTCTAATTAGTATTTAGTATAATGTTAAGTGTTAAATGTTAAGTTGGGCGTACGCCTTTCGGGGAAAACCTAGCCTGATGTTGAAACGGAATATTCCTTTCGGGATAATTTAACACTTAACATTTAACATTTAACATTACAATATAAAAATGGCTGAATCCAATTTCGTAGACTACGTAAAGATACAATGCCGCTCTGGTAAGGGTGGCAAGGGCTCCATGCACCTGCGCCACGTAAAGTACCAGCCTAACGGCGGTCCTGACGGTGGCGACGGCGGACGTGGAGGAAGCATCTATCTCCGCGGCAACCATAACTACTGGACGTTGCTGCACCTCAAGTATCAGCGCCACTTCTTTGCCGAGCATGGTGGAAATGGTGGCCGTGATAAGTGTCATGGAACCGATGGCAAGGATATTTATATCGATGTGCCTTGCGGTACCGTGGTATATAATGCCGAAACAGGCAAGTTTGTATGCGATGTGGCTTATGACGGGCAGGAAGTTCTGCTTCTCAAGGGCGGTCGTGGCGGATTGGGCAACTTCCAGTTCCGTACCTCTACCAACCAGGCTCCTCGTTATGCACAGCCGGGCGAACCTATGCAGGAGATGACCATCATCATGGAGCTCAAGCTCCTTGCCGATGTAGGTCTGGTAGGTTTCCCTAATGCCGGTAAGTCAACTTTGCTGAGTGCCGTATCAAGTGCCCGTCCTAAGATTGCAAACTATCCGTTTACTACGCTCGAACCATCGCTGGGTATCGTAGATTATCGCGATCACCAGAGTTTTGTCATGGCTGATATTCCTGGCATCATCGAGGGCGCGAGCGAAGGAAAAGGTTTGGGCTTGCGATTCCTCCGCCATATTGAGCGCAACTCTCTGCTGCTCTTCATGGTTCCGGGCGATACTGACGACATCAAGAAAGAATATGAAGTATTGCTGGGCGAACTGAAGAACTTCAATCCGGAGATGCTCGACAAGCATCGCGTGCTGGCTATCACCAAGTGCGATCTGCTCGATGAAGAACTGATTGAAATGCTCAAGGAAACTTTGCCTACCGATCTTCCGGTGGTCTTCATCTCGTCTGTTACCGGACAGGGTATCCAGGAACTGAAGGACGTGCTCTGGAAGGAACTCAATTCTGAGAGCAACAAACTTCAGGAGATTACTGCCGAAGATACGCTTGTTCACCGTGACAAGGATATGTCTCGCTTCCAGCAGGAACTGGCTGCAGAGGGCGAGGATGTAGTAGAATATATTGATGAGGATGAAATCGAGGATGTTGACGACCTCGATGATTTCGAATACGAGTAAATGTTATGATCAAAGAATATCAGGTAGCCACTGGCGTCAAGGCTTTCTCTACTACCCGCAAGGGAGGAGTAAGCCAGGACAACTATGGCGAATTTAATATCAATGAGTTTTGCGGTGACAATGCAGAACATGTGGCTGAAAACCGCAAGCGTCTTGCCACAGAGTTGGGTATTGATACAGCCCATATCATCATGCCCCATCAGGTGCATGGAGTAGAGGTGCGCAATATTGCCGGTGAGTTTCTCACCATGCCTGAGAATATCCGCAAGATGGTGCTCGAAGGTGTAGATGCCGTGATGACAGACCAGAAAGGTGTATGTATCGGTGTTTCTACTGCCGATTGCATCCCTGTGCTTCTTTATGATGAGGAGCATCATGCTGTGGCTGCCATCCATGCCGGCTGGCGTGGCACGCTGGCTCGCATCGTGCATAAAACCATTCAGGAGATGGCGTTTACCTATCATACCGACCCGAAGAAGTTGAAGGCGGTGATAGGTCCGGGCATTTCGCTCGACCATTTCGAGGTGGGCGATGAAGTTTACGAGGCGTTCGAGCAGGCAGCTTTTCCTATGGAAGAGATTGCCGAACAGCGTCCTAATGCCGCCTTCTCGGTTGATCCTGCTGAGCGTGAGCGCCTGGCTGCTGAGGGTAATATCATGCAGCCGCTGAAATGGCATCTCAATCTTCCGCTCTGCAACAGACAGATTCTTCTGCATTGTGGAGTGGCCGAAGAGAATATCCAGGATTGTGGCATCTGTACCTTTGCCCATAGCGATGAGTACTTCTCTGCCAGAAAGCTGGGTATCGAGAGTGGCAGAATCTATACAGGCATCTTGTTGAAGTAAAAGCCTGGTAGCAGGTAAGTATCAGATTAATGAAAAGAATGAAAAAAGGATTGCGGCTATTGGCTGTGGCAGGACTCATGGTGTTCTCGCTGAGCAGTTTTATGCCCGCTAAAAATGTATTCACGGCAGCCGAACAGCAGCAGGTGAGTATTGCAACACCCGGTCTCTTTGCCCAGAGTCAGGCATTTAATGTAGACTTTGAGATATTCCGTGCTAAGGAATATTCCTTCCCGCTTCCTGTGGGCAAAGCAACCCTTCTGAACAATCATGTGTTGCGTATCTCTACCTCTAAAGGCGATGCTGTCAAGGCGATGCTCGAAGGTTATGTGCGACTTTCCAGAAAGTCGGAATCAATGGGTAATGTCATCGTGGTGCGCCACGATTGCGGTCTGGAAACCGTTTATGCCAACAATGCCGAGAACCTGGTTAAGGTAGGACAGCATGTGGATGCCGGACAGACGATTGCCATTGTAGGCTCTAAGGAGGGTGAAACTTATTGCGACTTCTCTATCATGGTGAATGGCGGTAGGTTGAATCCGGAAACTTTCATAGAGTTGAAATCGCATAAGTTGCGCCGCCAGACCGTGCAGTTCCGCAAGCATGGTGCCCGTGTCATCGCTTCGGTTATCGGTGGCAAGGATTCTTCTGTAGGAAGAAATGCTGAGGCTGACAAGGAGGCATCTGGCAAGAAAAATAGTAGAATAGGAGATGGAATGACGCTCGATCCTGATGAGGTTTATGATCCGTTTACCATTACCAATACTTTCGAGCTTGATTTGGAGAAGATAGAAAAGACAGCCTGGGCTTATCCTTTGCCGGGTGCCAAGGTAATCAGTCCTTATGGTGGCAAGCGCCGCCATTCGGGTGTGGACCTCAAGACGTGCCCGAATGATGAGATTGTGGCTGCCTTTGACGGTACGGTTGTTGCATCAGGACCCTACTATGGTTACGGCAACTGCATCCGTATCAGGCATGCTTATGGTTTCGAGACGCTCTACAGCCATCAGAGTAGGAACAAGGTGAAGAAGGGCGATAAGGTAAAGGCTGGTCAGGTAATCGGTTTGACGGGCCGTACCGGTAGGGCAACCACAGAGCACCTCCATTTCGAGGTTAGCTTTGATGGTAGACGACTGGATCCAGCCATCATTTATGACCACGGCAAGCATCAATTGAAGCCTGTAACCCTTCATCTAACGAAGGGCAGGGGCGTTAAGAGTGTAAAGAAGCAGTAACTAAGAAGAACAGCCCACTGGCAATACGCTTGCTAGTGGGCTGTCTTACTAATACTAGTATCCTGTCTTTCGCTTGCCAGCACTCTATTCATGTTTTCCATTATCAGAAAACAGTTCGCCCATGCGCTGTTATCATACAGCACACGGGCGAAACATATATTTATGATAGAGAAGTATTATTTCTTCTTCTGGGATTTACGATTGGCTCTCTGCTGGCGATACTTTGCCTTCTGACGGGCAGAGCCACTACCGTGAGCACCCGTGATGTACTTTTTCTTCTTGGCTTTGGTCTTCACCTTGACGTCGTCATCCTTCTTAGAACCACCGCCGCCTTTGAAGACCATACCGCCCATGATAATATCGTCAATGTCACTCATACCTTAATTATATAATAGATTAGTGATGGAAGAGGCGAACGTGAGTAAACGCCATAGCGATGCCGTACTTGTCGCAGGTATCAATAACGTTATCGTCACGGATACTACCACCTGCTTCTGCTATGTATTCAACACCACTCTTGTGAGCACGCTCAATATTGTCGCCGAATGGGAAGAAAGCATCACTACCTACAGATACACCCTTGTTCTGGGCAATCCAAGCCTTCTTCTCCTCGCGGGTCAATGGCTCAGGCTTCTCCGTAAAGAACTGCTCCCAAACGCCGTCCTGCAATACATCCTCCCACTCATCAGAGATATAGACATTGATGGTATTGTCGCGGTCGGCACGACGGATCTTCTCCTTGAAAGGCAGGTTCATCACCTTAGGACACTGGCGCAACCACCACTCATCAGCCTTAGAACCAGCCAGACGGGTACAGTGGATACGGCTCTGCTGACCGGCACCGATACCGATAGCCTGACCATCCTTTACGTAGCATACAGAGTTACTCTGAGTATACTTCAGGGTGATGAGCGAGATAATCAGATCGCGCTTAGCCTCAGGAGTGAAAGTCTTGTTCTTGGTAGGAACATCCTCGAAGAGAGCAGGATCATCAAGCTTCACCTCGTTGCGTCCCTGTTCGAAGGTAACACCAAACACCTGCTTGCGCTCGATAGGAGCTGGCACATAGTCAGGATCAATCTTGATAACGCAGTAGGTACCCTTGCGCTTTTCCTTCAGAACCTCGATAGCCTCAGGAGTATAGCCTGGAGCAATGACACCATCGCTCACCTCACGCTTGATGAGGAGGGCTGTAGCCTCGTCGCATACATCGCTCAGCGCAACAAAGTCGCCATAAGAGCACATGCGGTCAGCGCCACGGGCACGAGCATAGGCACAAGCCAATGGAGAGAGCTCAAACTTGACATCATCAACGAAGTAAATCTTCTTCAATGTGTCGCTCAGAGGCAAGCCGATAGCTGCACCGGCAGGAGAAACGTGTTTGAAACTAGCGGCAGCAGGCATTCCTGTAGCAGCCTTGAGCTCCTTGACCAATTGCCAGGAATTGAAGGCATCCAGGAAGTTGATGTAGCCAGGACGGCCGTTGATCACTTCGATAGGAAGCTCCCTTCCGTCATCCATATAGATGCGAGAAGGTTTCTGATTTGGATTACATCCGTACTTAAGTGCTAATTCTTTCATCTTCTAAGAAATGTATTTTGGAATTTGGCGCAAAGTTACAAAAAATGATTGAGATATTGGACTTCTGTTTCGTAAAAAGCCCTAAAAAACAGCATTTTTATGATATAAAGCATTTTTTTTTACCCCAAAACATAAAAAAGTCGGGAAAAATGTACTCTGTTTCATTCTTTTTCAGTACTTTTGCTCCCAGTTAGTAAATATGAGAGGATTGTTATGAAACAGGATTTGAAAGTCCTTGCTGAACACATAGAAAAGAAGGTTGGCAAGGCACATGTTTTCTACAAAATGTGGGATGTTTTGAAAGGGAAGGAGAAGCCTTCCCGCCAGACTTTGGACAAGCTGGCGCTGCTTGCCGGATTCCAGAGTTGGAATGATTTCCAAGGTGCTTTACACGGCACGGAGGATGGGCTCGTGAATTATGATGCGGGCGAAAAATAAAAGAATGGAGCATGGTTGGTTTAGTAGGCTGCCATGATTTATTTAATGGTAAAGATAGTTGTTTTTCGGTTAAGATTATTAAAATAAAAAGGGAACCCGGTCGTGAGACTAGATTCCCTTTGTTTTTTTCTGATTAGGTCTCCTAAGAAAAATTATTCTTCACCCTTAGCTACAGTCTTCTTCTCAGCGATACGAGCCTTCTTACCAGTAAGCTTACGCAAGTAATACAACTTAGCGCGACGAACCTTACCACGCTTGTTCACCTCGATAGAATCGATAGCTGGTGACTCGATAGGGAAGATACGCTCAACACCTACAGTACCAGACATCTTGCGAACTGTGAAACGCTTCTTGTCACCATGACCAGAGATCTTGATAACAACACCACGATAGAGCTGGATACGCTCCTTAGTACCCTCGACGATTTTGTAAGCGACTGTGATAGTATCACCTGCCTTGAACTCAGGGAACTTCTTGCCGGTTGCAAATGCTTCTTCAGCAACTTTAATCAAATCCATTTTTTGTATAAAATTAAAAATTGTTTGTCGTTCCAACGCAACATGGACTTGGGCAACACTTCTGCCCAGACAACAGCGGTTACGCCGAAAAGCGGGTGCAAAGTTACTACTTTTTCTTGTATCTCGCAAATTTTCAGACACTTTCTTCACTTTTTCCCTTGTTTTTTTTGTTTTCTTTACTTCTGCAATGGAATTTTCTTGCCGATTTTGCCGATTTCGTAGATTTATTTTGTATCTTTGCGCTCTAAAAGTATTTAGTGTATTAAGTATGAAGAAAAAAAACAGAATCAAGATTTACCTTGCTTCGGCAGTCATGCTGCTGATGGCAAGTCCGGCTTTCGCCCAGAAATACAAGGTGGCAAAGGTGGAGAGAACCCGAATATTGGTTGATCAGATATGGGATGCACAGCCTGATGCTGAGGCTGCCAGGTTTATCGCTCCTTATAAGAGTAAGGTAGACAGTATCATGGGTCCTGTTGTAGGTCATATTGCTCATGATATGACCTGTCACCGTCCGGAGAGTGAACTCAGTAACTTGCTCTGTGACATCCTGGTATGGGGTGGCAAGCAGTTTGAAGAACAGCCTGTTTTCGCTGTTTACAATATGGGTGGCATCCGTTCTAATCTTGCCAAGGGTAAGGTTACTGTAGGCGATGTGAACGATATGGCTCCTTTCGAGAACAAAATCTGTTTCCTGACCCTGAAGGGCGATAAGGTTCTGGAACTTTTCCAGCAGATAGCTCATCGTGGCGGCGAAGGCTTGAGCCATGCTGTAAGAATGGTTATCACCAAGGATGGCAAACTGAAGAGCGTTACACTGAACGGTGAACCAGTTGATCCGGAGAAGAGTTACCGCGTTGCAACCCTCGATTATCTTGCCGAAGGTAATGACCAGCTCGTAGCCTTCAAGAGCGGAACCGATGTCTTTGCTCCTAAGCAGAAAGAGAACAATGTGCGCTACATCATCATGAATTATTTCCGTGAGATGCAGGCACAGGGCAAGATGGTGGAATCTAAGATTGAAGGACGCTGCGTGGTAGAATAGTTGATAGTTAATAGTTTATAGTTGATCATTCTGATGAAACATACATTATTATATATAGGTCTGGCTCTGGCATCCTTCATGATGCAGCCGGCAGCCGTTCAGGCTAAAACTAGGAAAGAGGCAAAGGTGGTAAAGCAACTCGTAGTGCTCCATACCAATGATACGCATTCATGCGTGATGCCCATCAATCCGAATCTCGCAGATACCGCAACAGCCAATCGTGGCGGTTTCCTCCGTAGGGTGGCGATGATCAGTCAGGAACGTAAGGCGAATCCCGACTTGCTGCTCTTTGACAGTGGCGATTTCTCACAGGGTTCACCTTATTACTCTCTCTTCAAGGGAGATGTGGAAGTAGGACTGATGAACGAGATGAAATATGATGCTGCTACCATCGGAAACCATGAGTTCGATTTCGGCATCGACAACATGGTGCGCATCTTCAAGATGGCAAAGTTTCCTATCGTCTGCTCCAACTATGATTTCACCGGTACCGAACTGGCAAATGTCGTAAAGCCTTATACCATTATCAAGCGCAAGGGACTGAAGATTGGCGTTTTCGGCTTGTGTCCGGAACTTGCCGGCTTGGTAACCGAAGCCAACTATGGCTGCATCAAGTATCTCGATCCTATCGCCAAGGCAAAGGAAATGACTGAGATATTGAAGAAGAAAGAGAAGTGTGATGTCATCATCTGCATCTCCCACCTGGGCTGGAAGATAGATGGCATCGACGATTCCGAGGTAGCCCCAGCCACCCGCGACATCGACCTGATACTGGGTGGTCATAGCCATACCTACTTCAAGCAGTTGGAGTATCTGAATAATCTCGATGGCAAACCGGTGCCAGTCGATCAGAACGGCAAGAGCGCCATCTGGGTAGGAAAAATGACATTGGATATTGTGAAGAATAAATAAAAGAAGAAGGTTGATACCAGGCAAAACGCGAGGTATCAACCTTTTCTTTAATTATCTATTCCTAAAATGTTCATCTTTGCTCAAATCCTTATTCCTTGTTGGAAGAAGCATAGAGACCGATGCAGGCACCGAGGAAGCCACCGCTCTTCTGGGTGCTCAGGTTAGAGGCATCTACACCCTTGGCAAGAAGCTGCCAGCTGCCGCCTTCTTCAGCATAATAGAAATCATAATATCTGTCATGACCTTCTACCTTCAGCTTCAGCTTACCTCCCTTGATAGGAGCAGAGGCGATAGTAACGTTGTTCTTCTCGGCACGGGTCAGGGTAATCATCAGCTTGCCATTCTTCATGGTCTTACCTAATACGAAGTTGTGGTCTTCCTTCTGGAGAAGTGCCAAGCCTGCGATATCCTTGTCGTTGCGAGGAGTAAAGTTGATTTCTGTCTCAGCTGTGAAGGTGCCGTGCTGCTGACGTGCCCAGATGGCAGACATCGGCTCACGCTTGTAGATGTTGCCTGGCAGGAGATTGAACTTCAATTTGCCGTTTTCTACCTTGTAACAGTCAACGAAGTCGCGGAGGAACATCCAGCGTGGATTCAACTCTTTCAGACCCGCCTTATTGTTATCTGCTTCGAAGTTATCCACATAAGAGAAGTTGCCTGAGAACTCATTCTTTGCGGCAGGCTTCAAACCAGCCTTCTCTCCAACGGTAGAGATAGGAGTATTCTTGGCAAGAATCTCTGGCCATCCATTCTTCCAGGTTACAGGCAGGAGATAAGTATCGCGACCTGTATTGTACATATCTTCTTCGTATGGACGGCAAGCCAGGAATACAGCCCACCAGTTACCCTTGCCATCTTCTACGATGTCAGCATGACCGGCACTTGATACAGGGTCCTTGCGGTTAGGGTCGAGACCGGTACGCTGGGTAAGAATAGGGTTGTTAGGGCATTCCTCCCATGGTCCCATCGGATTCTTTGCACGCAGGATAACCTCGCTGTGCCATCCGCCTGTACCACCTTCTGCGCACATCAGATAATAGAACTTGCCTTTCTTGAAGAGGTGAGGACCCTCAATCCAGATAGGACGCGCCTCTACATGGGTTCCGCCACGCAGAATCTCCTTGAAGTCGCCCTTGATGCTGTCGCCCTTCACGTCGAATTCGAAGCAGCGGATAGCACGCTGACCCTCATAGTCGGCACCGCCAACTACCGGACCGTTATGCACGATGTATCCCTTTCCGTTGTCATCGAAGAAGAAGCTAGGGTCGATGCCGTCAATCTTCTTCAGATAGATAGGCTCGCTCCAGCCTTTGGAAGGATCTTTTGATTTCACAAAGAAGTTGCCGGCTCCCACATTGGTGGTAATCATATAGAAGGTCTTGTTCTTCTTGTTATAGCTGATGGCTGGTGCGAAGATACCGGCTGATACCTGCTGGCCCTTCAATGGAACCTGTGATGTGCGGTCGAGAACATGACCGGCAGGCTGCCAGTTGACCAGGTCTTTACTGGTTGAGAGAGGCACACCTGGGAAGAAGGTAAACGAAGAGTTTACCAGATAGTAGGTGTCGCCTACGCGACAGAGTGATGGGTCTGGATAGAAACCAGCCAGTACCGGGTTGTAATACTGGTGAGTCTTGTCGATTTCAACATTGAAGCGAGCGTCATTGCCCGCATACTTGAAATAGTCAAACTCAGCTGTCTGCGCCTGTGCTGCGGCTGCAAGCGTCAGGGAAAGCGATAAGATTGCAATTTTCTTCATTTTATTATTGGGTTTAAAATTACAGAATGAGTATCTGAACTCATGGCTGAAACATGTATTCAGAATTCTGCTGCAAAGTTACCGCTTTCCTTTTAAATATACCCCCACAGAATGTTACCAACACTTTGCGAGGAGTATCATAAACATCTCTATTTGTAACAAATACTTTATTTTGGGAAACATCTGGCCTTTTCTGCAGTGAAAAGGCTAGATTTTCCGGTGTGCCTGCATATAATCGCGAGGCGAAGAGCCATAAAAGTTCTTGAACATGGTGCTGAAGCTGGCTGGGTTGGAGAAACCGCAGCTAAACATGATGTCTGATATCGTCTTGTTAGAGTGGCTCAGCAACTTTTCGGCATATTGCAGACGGGTATTGCGGATGAAGGCATGTGGTGTCTGGTTGGTCAGTTCCTTCATTCGGCGGTGCAGATGCACACGGCTCAGTCCTACTTCGCGGGCAATCATATCCACACTCAGGTCCTCATTACCGATGTTATCATTGATTACCTTCATCACCTGTTCCATCAGCTGGTCTTTTGGCGACAGGTCTTTTTCTATCGCAATCTGCCTGTCGCTCTGTCTCTCGTTGCCTATAAACTTGTTTTTCAAAGTACGGCGCACGTTGAGCAGGTTGATGATGGTGCGGCGCAGAATGTCCATATTGAACGGCTTCACCACATAGGCATCGGCACCCGACTGCAAACCGGTCAGCTGGTCTTCCTCTCTGCTCATCGCTGTGAGCAGAATCACCGGAATGTGGTTGGTGTTCACATTGTTCTTGATCTTGGTACAGAGCGTATTGCCGTCCATTTCTGGCATCATGATGTCTGAGATAACGAGGCTTGGCTTCTGCTTGATAATCTCCGGCAGCGCCTCCTTTCCGTTGCAGAAGGTAAGGATATTGAAGGTTTCCTGTAGTTGGGTCTTCAGGAAATTACGTATAGCCTCATCGTCTTCTACCACAGCGATGGTGCTCTTTGCCTTGCTCTTGAAATCTTCTGCGGCGTCATTGGCTGTATCGGCAGCATTCTCTTCGTTTCCTTCCTCCATGTTTTCTTCCAGTTCCTTGATGTCTTCAGCAGTCTGTGGCTCCGGTGCATCTATCATTTCTTCCGGTTTCAGATGCTCGTTGCCCAGAGGCAGCGTGATGAGGAACTGGCTTCCTTCCTTCCAGTCGGCTTCATCAAGTGTCTTGTTGTTGGCGGCTGTAATGGTTCCGTAGTGCAGTTCCACGAGCGAGCGTGTCAGGTCGAGACCGATTCCCGTACCTACATTCCGGTCATTAGAAGTGGTGGTACTCTGATAGAAGCGCTGGAAAATCGTTTCGAGCTTTTCCTCCTGAATGCCCTTGCCGCTGTCCTTGATGGCGATGCGGACATGATGAGGCGAGTGGGAGAGGGTGATACGGATTCTGCCGCCTGCAGGAGTAAACTTGAAGGCGTTTGACAGGACATTCATCAATACCTTGTCAAAGTTGTCGCGGTCTATCCATACCGGGAGAGTTTCGTCTTCGTGCTCAAAGGTGAATTGGATGCTCTTGGCTATCGCCTGCTGGCAGAAGAGTTTGTATTCATCGCCAATAAAAGCAACCATATCGGTTTCGCTCATGTGCATCACCATCTGTCCCTTGTCAATCTTTCTCAGGTCCATCATCTGGTTAATCAGGTGCAGGATTCGTTCCGAGTTCTTGCGCATCATATCGTAGATGCCCTGTCGGTGAGCGTCTTTATCTTCCTTAATCAGCGTGAACAGCGGAGTGAGGATAAGGGTCAATGGGGTACGGATTTCGTGGCTGATGTTCATGAAGAACTTCAGTTTTGCTTCGCCCATCTCTTCCGCATGGATATGCTGCTGCAATATGAGCTGGTCTTCCATCTTGCGTTTGCGGTGATTGATATAGCGCAGACAGAGCCCCAGGAAGGCAAGCAGATAGCAGAGTCTTGCCCAGATGCTGGCGTACCAGGCTGGGTGAACGATGATGGAGAACTCCTTGACAGGGGTTTCGTATCCGTTGCAGATGGCCTTGACACGGAACTTGTAGGTACCTGTAGGCATGTGTGAGAATGACAGCTCGTTCATGCCAGACTGTATGGTTCGCCAATCCTCACCATTGATGCTGTAGGCGTAACTGATCTGCTCTACATTATTATATGTAAGAGTAGACAGTTGGATGGTGAAGGTGTTGTCTTCATGAGATAAGGAGAACTCGTCGCTGTTATATACCCCTTTATCTGTAATGGTGTAGATGCCCGATTCCATATCCGGGTATATAGGTTTGTTGCCCACAAGAAGTCCTGATATGGTAACTTTAGCCTGCCAAGGATGCTGTTTTACCTTGTCCGTATCAAACCAGTTGATACCGCCGGTTCCGCCCATCACCAGCATCTTTCCTCCCCAGAGCGTGCAGGCTGCTGCATCGCTGAACTCATTGCTCTGCAAGCCATTGTCTGAGTAGTACTTGTTGATGGTACCTTTTTCTGTATCTACCTGGTTTAAGCCACAGGTAGTTCCTATCCAGATTCTACCCTTGTAATCTTCTATGATGCTGGCTACGCTGTTGTCTGAAAGTCCAAGTTCTGTGTTATAGATCTTCGGATGAGCATATCCCTGCTTCGGATCATAGCAGATTGCTCCGTCTTCAGTGCCAAACCATACGCGGTTCTTGCTGTCAGTATAAACGCAATGAGAGAAACTGCCCTTGTTCAGACAGTTGACGCCACCGAAAGTGGAAGTCCAGCTGTTTTTTTGCCGGTCATAGCAAGCCAGACCCACAGAAGTGGCTACGAAAACCCGCTTACCATCTTTTGAGATGCTAAGTTTCACGAGGTAATCATTAGGAATACTGTTCTTTTTCGGGTTGTTGTCGGCACCATCTTGTTTTTTCCATTGCTTGATGCTTCCATCTGGAGAAAGGCGGAAAAGTCCTTTGCCCATGGTAGCAAACCATATATTGCCCTGCGGGTCTTCCTGGATATCGAAGATGCCCGTCTCGTTGCCAATGCCTAGGCTGAATGGATGGAAAAATCCCCCCGCATCAATCAACCCGACGCCGTTACTATAGGTTCCTACCCATGTTCTGCCTTTCTTGTCTTTGCAGAGTGCCAGTACCGTGGTGTTGCTTAATAAATGGTCGTTGATACTACCGGTTTTTATGTCAAAGAGGTAAAGACCATCCTTGTCGGTGCCCACCCAGACTTGATTGCCCTGGTTGGCACACAGACTTGTGATGCAGTTTTCACCTATCACGTTGCGGCTGTCCAAACGGTAGCCCATATAGTTGAAATCGCATTGAGCCTGCGACTGCATGAATACGCCCTTCTGGAGCATACTCACCCAGATGTTTCCCGTAAAATCTTCTATAATGCTGGTAATCTTGCTCTTGGCAATATTTACTTCATGGCAGAACAGAGGATTATTTTGCAAGAATCCTGTTACAGGATTATACACGAAGATACCCATACCATCGCAACCGATAAACAAGCGCTGGTCGCGGCTGATATAGATGTTGTCAATAGGAAGATTGCCTATGCCGGCTATCTTGGTGAAGATGGTTGAACCTGCCTTGAGAAGGTAAACGCCATCATTCTTGGTGGCAAGATAAATGTTGCCCTTGTCGTCTTGCCTGATATCTTGTGTGTTAAGTTGCTCTGTTCCCATGATGCGTGAAACAAGCTTGCCGTTCTTTTCTTTCCGTAACAGCTTTCCGTTTTCCAGGATAATCCAGAGCCTTTCTTGTTTGTCTTCCAGAATCTTATGTATGTATTTCAGGTTCTCCACTTCTCCTTTCATGGTGTAACAGGCGTCTGCATCTATTTTCTTGGTCATGATGCCGTAACCGGAGGTAACGACAGCAATATCGCCATTGTGCAAACGGCTTACCTGGGTAACGTAAGTGTTTATAGGCTTATTTCTTGAATCGAGCATAGGTACGTTGCAGAACCTATTACCATTAAGTATAAGTAGCGACTTGTTTGTTCCCAGCACAATACGCCCCTTTTCATCCTGTGTTATGCAGTTGATATAGTTGCTGTTGAGCCCGTTACTGTTGTTGTAGGCTTTTCTGACGACCAAAAAGTTATAGCCATCATAGATATTCAAGCCGTTACGGGTGGCAATCCAAATGAAACCATTTGAATCCTGGAACACCTGAGTGGCAAGGTTGCTCGAAAGCTGGTTGTCTGAATAGAAAAATTTTCCTCGCTGCGCCATTATGTTCTGTGCAGTGAGACAGAAGATAAACATCAGTAAAAGACCGATGTATCTTACTATTCTGAGGTTTGATTTCATGGAAATCATCATGATTCTTGGTTTCATTGTCTTTTGGCTTTTTTATATTCGTTTGCAAAAATACAAAATTTATGTGGAAAAAGTGCACGGAAATGTATGTTTTTTATAGATTTGTGCTAAAAAGATGTTAAAATGTTACGTAGAGTAAAGATAATGTTACATGTGGTACGAGAGGAAAACTATTGGTTACTTATTATAAAGTATATATGATAGATTAGGAGTATCTTTGCATTGGTTTTTAAAGTTGTATATTTCAGAATATTTAGGTTAGTTAGGTTTATACATAATAGTTAGTAGAATAGGTTTAGAATTTCTAAAAGATTTTGATATTATGGTTTTTATATAGAATCATGATTAATTGGTTTTCGGGAATGGTGCGTAGTGATTACGCGCCATTCTATTTGAAAAGACCAGCAGCCTTTTCTGTAAACTGGAACCTGACAATCCTTCATAATATAATAAGTTGACTGACAATAAATGATAAATCTAAAAATAATTGTAACAATGAACAGAAAGAAAATGTTAATATCACTCGCTATGGCTATGCTGTCAATGGCGGGACTGGCTGCCGATAATCTGCCGGCACTCCGTGTGCAGGGTAAGAACCTGGTGGATGCCAATGGTAAGATTGTTGTCTTGCATGGTGTTATGGATACGCCAAACCGCTACTTCAACGGGTGGAGATGGCAACAGTGGAAGCCTGATTATTCTGAAGCCGACATTCAGCCTTGCTTGGAATATTTCTCTAAGCAGTTTTCTGCTATCACCGACAAGAAGCAGGGTGCTTACTGCACCGTGTTTCGATTGCACATGGATCCATGCTGGACCAATGATCCATCGAAGAAAGCAGAAAACGAGGCAGATATCTCGGCATTCAACATGGCGCGCTATCGTCTCTATCTCCAGAAGCTCTACATTCCTCTCATCAAGGATGCTATAGCACATGGACTCTACGTCATCGTACGTCCGCCGGGTGTCTGTCCTGGTGATATCAGTGTTGGCGACGAGTACAACAGCTATCTGAAGGGTATCTGGAAAGCATTTGCTGCCGATGAATACATCCAGCAGAATTCGGGCATCATCTCCATCGAACTGGCCAACGAGCCGGTGAGGGTTCATCTGAAAGATGGCTCTAATTCGGATAAAGCACTGCATGATTACTTCCAGCCGGTGGTTGACGAGATTCGTGCGCAGGGCTTCAAGGGAATCATCTGGGTTCCGGGCGCAGGTTATCAGAGCCAGTATCAGGATTACGTCAAGTATCCTATCACCGATAGCGAGGACAACTTCTCTTATGCAGTACATGTTTATTCCGGATGGTATGGAAATATGACCGATAAGAATTGCAATCATGATACTTTCATCCGCAACTTCAAAAGTCAGGTGCCGATGGTAGAAACGAAACCTATCATGGTAACGGAGATAGACTGGAGTCCGGAAGATCCTGACAAGGCGAGCGAAGGTCACTGGAATGAGTGGGGACAGTGGACACAGCCTAACCTGGGAAGCTGGGCAACTGCATCTACCTCGAAATGGGGATTGGCATGGAAAGCAGTTCACGATTACTTTGGCAATATCGGTATGACCCTTACCCATCCGCAGGAATATTACGATATTGATGAGTACTTGAAGAGCGGAATTGTGCAGCCGGGTTTCCAGAATGCTAAGAAACACGGACTGTTCGAAGAGTGTTGCGGCTATGCCTGTATGAACTGGTATAAAGAGTGGTATTTGAAACAAAATACAACAGGAATTAAACAATTAGAAACCCAGGCAGACGTGGTTTCCACCTTATATTATAATATAGAAGGAAAAGCAGTTGAAAAGCCAACTGCTGGTGTTTATATAATAAAACAACTGTTAAGTAATGGAAAAATACGTTCTCGCAAGATTTTTCTAAAATGATAAACTTTCTGTTACACCACGCAAAGTATATTTCGAAAGAAATCCATACCTTTGCCGCCGTGAATAAACATTTTAGTACACGCCTAAATTTTTAAAGCATAAATCAAAAATGAATAGAACATGATTGAACAAGTGTTAACAATGAAACGGACAGCAGCCTTATGCTTGGTCGGAGCTTTCTGCAGCCTGAATGCTCAGGCTCAGAAGATCCAGGTCAAGGGTAATCTTGTTGACGGTACAGGTGAGCCTCTGATAGGTGCCACTGTAAAAGTGAAAGGTAATGCCAGCGTCGGTGCGGTCACCGACTTTGATGGTAATTTCAGTATCAGTGTTCCTTCAGAGAATTCTATCCTCGTATTTACATACGTAGGTATGAAGACCAAGGAAGTAAAGATTGGTACGAAGAGAGAGTTCAAACTTACTCTTGAAGACGACAACGCCATCGGCGAAGTTGTAGTCGTTGGTTATGGTCAGCAGAAGAAGGCATCTGTCGTAGGTGCCATCACCCAGACCACAGGAAAAACGCTGGAGCGTGCTGCGGGTATCAGTGATATCGGAGCAGCTCTGACTGGTAACCTTCCGGGTGTTGTTACCACTGCATCCAGTGGTATGCCTGGTGAAGAGGAACCTCAGATTCAGATTCGTGGTGCTTCTTCTTGGAACAACTCTTCTCCTCTCGTTTTGGTGGATGGTATTGAGCGACCAATGTCAACCGTTGATATGCAGTCTGTGGCTACCATCTCTGTATTGAAGGATGCTTCTGCCACCGCCGTTTATGGTGTGAAGGGTGCGAATGGTGTCATCCTGATTACCACCAAGCGTGGTTCTGAAGGCAAGGCTCAGATTAGCGTTACTGCTAATGCCGTGATGAAGATTCCTTCTAAACTTCCAAGTAAGTACGATTCTTATGATGCTCTCGTGGCAAGAAACACTGCCATCGAGCATGAGTTGAACATCTCTCCAGGCAGTTTCGACAAGATGGAACCGATGAGTTTCATCGAGAACTATCGCAACCAGACTACACTGGAGCAGCGTGAGCGTTATCCAAATATAGATTGGCAGAAGTATTTGTTCAAAGACTATACCATGTCTTACAATGCCAATGTCAATGTAGCGGGTGGTACCAAGTTTGTGAAGTATTTCGCAGGTATAGATTTCGTGTCAGAGGGTGACCTTTACAAGAACTTCGGCAATGGTCGTAATTATAATACAGGTTATAACTACAATCGTGTGAACGTTCGTTCTAATCTTGATTTCTCTATTACGAAGACTACTTTGTTCAAGGTAAACCTTGCAGGTTCCAATGGCGTACGCAAGGCTCCTTGGGTAAACAGTAGCGATGGATATAGTGAATGGCAGATAAGCCAGCAGTGGTCTGGTGCTTACATTATCGCTCCTGATGCCTTCATGCCTAAGTATAGTGATGGCTCATGGGGATATTTGCCAGGTACTACCAATGTTACCAACTCTGCCCAGGAGGTTTCTTTGGGTGGTACCATGACTTCTACCACTACTCGCATCACTACTGATTTCGTGTTGGAACAGAAACTTGATTTCATTACCAAGGGACTTTCTGCACGAGGTATGATTTCGTGGGACAATACTTTTGTAGAGAAGAATCGTGGTATTAATGATATGAACAATGAACCACAGTTGAAGTGGATTGATCCTCATACAGGAGCCGTTTCTTACAAGAAGGCATACGAGCCATACGATAAGTTCGACTATACAGTGGGTAACAAGTGGACCATCAGCGGGGGTGAGGTCAACAACTGGGCCACTCAGCGTAACCTCAACTATCAGGCACAGCTCAACTGGGCACGCACCTTTGGCAAGCACAGTGTGAGTGCTATGGGGCTTTTTGGTCGTCAGGAATATGCCGTGGGTGCCATGATACCTTCTTATCGTGAGGATTGGGTGTTCCGTACCACGTACGATTGGAACTCCCGTTACTTCTTCGAGTACAATGGTGCTTACAATGGTTCAGAGAAGTTCTCTCCAGACAACCGTTTCGCATTCTTCAGTTCTGGTGCCCTTGGCTGGATGATTTCCGAAGAGCCATTCATGAAGTATCTTCGTGAGCACAAGATTGTGGATATGATGAAACTCCGTGCATCTTATGGTGAAATCGGTGATGATAACGTAGGAGACCGCTTCCTCTATATGAGTCAGTGGGCATACGGTGGCAAGACCAATATGGGAACTACCGTGAGCGACAAGGAATCCATCTATACTTGGTATCGTGAGTCATCAGTAGGTAACCCTAACGTACATTGGGAGAAAGTGAAGAAGGTGAACTTCGGTCTTGATTATGGCTTCTTGGGCGGCTTGATTACAGGTGCAGTCGATTTCTTCCATGATACTCGTACCGACATCCTTGTGCTTGGTAACTCTCGTTCTATGCCATCATATTTTGGACAGACCGCTCCTGCAGCCAATTTAGGTAAGGTAACGACCAGCGGTTATGAGTTGGAAGTGAAGTTCAACAAGGTTTTTGCCAACAAGATGCGTCTCTGGGCAAACTTCAACATGACCCACGCCACCAATACCATCAAGATCAAGGATGATGCAGCACTTCTTCCTTCTTATCGTAAGCAGGCAGGCCACTCTATAGGTCAAACCTATACCTATTTGGATAAGGGATTCATTCAAAACTATGACGAACTTTATGGTTCTCCTAAGATGGATTCCAACGATGGCAATCGTCTTCCTGGTGATTACTACATCGTCGATTTCAATGGTGATGGTAAGGTGGACAATGTGAACGATATCGTGCCTTATGGTTATACAAGTAGCCCACAGAATACATACAATGCCACTGTTGGTTTCGAGTACAAAGGCTTTAGCTGCTTCGCACAGTTCTATGGTGTAACCAATGTAACTCGTGATGTAACGATGATCAGCTTCTCTCAGGAGTTAGTTAACAACGCTTACAACCAAGGTACATGGTGGAGCAACGACCACAACAATGCGGATGTGCTCACACCTCGATACAACTCCAAGCCAATGAGCAATTCTGCCTACTATGGTACACAGTATCTCTGTGATGGTTCCTATATCCGTCTGAAGAACGTGGAGATTGCTTACACTTGGAATGGTGGATGGATCAAGAAACTTGGTTTGAACAACCTTAAGGTTTACGTAAGTGGTAACAACCTTTGGCTCTGGACCAGAATGCCAGACGACCGTGAGTCAAACTTCTCAAGTAACGGTGGAGCCGTAGGTGCTTACCCAACTATGAAGCGTGTCAACTTCGGTGTCAAGTTTAATCTTTAAACAAGCATAAATAAAATGAAATATAATATAGTAAAACTTTTTTGCGCGCTGGGTCTCATCTATGGATTCGCTTCTTGTACAGATTATCTTGACAAGACGCCAGATTCTAATGTGAGTTCAGACCAAGCGTTCAAGAACTTCACCAATTTCCAAGGTTATGTTGAGGAAATGTACAACTGTATTCCAAGCAAGGAGTCAAATTACTGGTGTACAACTTTTAACTGGGGTGAAGATGAAATCATGAATACAGGTTTGGGTGATAGCCATGTAACAGCACACTTCGACTTGGGCGACTATCGCCATTGGTATGGTGATCAGCAGAGCTTTCTGCACACTGATGATTTGAATCCGACCAAAACGGATAAATACAGTCACTCATTGGAGCATGCCTGGTATTGTATCCGCAAGTGTAACCTTGGACTTGCCAATCTTGACAAGATGACCGATTGCACCCAGGAGGAGAAGAATATCATCAAGGGTCAGCTGCTTTTCTTCCGTGCTTGGTGGCACGAGGAGATGATAGCTTTCTTTGGCGGTATGCCATACGTAGATACCGTGCTGGATGGCTCTCAGGCATTAACCTTGCCTCGCCTCACTTATCAGGAGTGTGCCAAGAAATGTGCAGAAGACTTCCGTGCTGCTGCCGATCTTCTTCCAAACGACTGGGATAAAACTGCAGTTGGTAAGAAGACCTTGGGCAAGAACGAACTCCGTATCACAAAGGTTTGTGCCTTGGGTTATATGGGTAAGGTGTTGCTTTGGGCAGCCTCTCCATTGAACAACCTTAGGGCGGAGGTTGGTGCTTCCAAGAATGGCGATACCTATAAGTATAATGTAGAGCTTGCAGCGCAAGCAGCTGATGCTTTAGGTGAGGCACTTGCACAGGTTAACTCTGGTAAGACTCCTTATGCCTTGGCAGAGTACAAGTATTCTAATATTTATGACCATGTGGCAAAGGATGGCTCAAAATCCAATTTCTCAGAAATCTTCTATACAACGGGTAAAAACTGGAAACAGCCAGGTTCTACAGAGGCAATCTTGCGCGGTCCATATATTGGAGAGAATAGTTCTAACTGGAACTTTACCAAGCTTTGGGGACCTAAATTGAACGGTATCGTGGAGCATGACGCTTTGATTCACCAGCCTACAGCCAACTATGTAAACTATTATGGTATGGCAAACGGTCTTCCTCTGGATGACCCAGAGTCTGGTTTCGATCCAAAGCATCCATTCAAGAACCGTGACCCACGCTTCTATCACGATATCGTATTCGATGGCTTCAAATATATCAATATGACTATTGCTAAGGAGGCAGATGACTATCAGTTCAAGTATATACAGATGTATACAGGCAGTAATTTGCGTAGTTCAGCTTCTCAAGGATGCCGCACAGGCTACTATTGCCAGAAGTTAGTTCCTCATCAGGCTAATAAGTATGATGGAATGTATAACTGGGGTGGTGCCTTGCAGTGCGACCTTCCTTACATGCGTCTTGCCGACCTCTATCTGATGTATGCTGAGGCTGGTGCAGCCGTTCAGGGAGCCAACTACAAGAGTTCAAAGCTCGATCTCACCGCTGTTGATGCCATCAATGTACTTAGAAATCGCGTAGACGCTGGCCATGTGGCAGATAAATTTGTTGCCGACCAGAAGAAGTTTATGGATGAGGTTCGTCGTGAGCGTGCCGTAGAACTTGCTTTCGAGGGCTTCCGTTGGAACGACTTGCAGCGTTGGTTGCTCCTCACTGAGTATCCATACAACATCAAGACCTCGCAGGAGTTTAAGCGTGTAGGCAATTATGACTTCACCAAGAACGACCCTCGTGATGCCGAGGTGACAGGATGGAGCGAGAAACGCATCGTGACCCGCGACTTCTCTGAGAAACACTATCTCTTGCCACTCAAGGAAAGTGATGTTTATCTGTATCCTGAGTTTGGTCAGAATCCTGGATGGTAATCACCCGGAGATGTGATATATAAAAAGCATAAACTTAGAAATAATCATATTATATATGAAAAATAATAAGAAAACAATATACTCTGCTCTGACAGTGGTTACTGCACTTCTGGCACAGTTGCCTGCTTCGGCTCAGGAATCTGCTGATAGCGCAATGGTTAACGTGGCGTTCAAGAAGGCGTACCAGAGCGATGTGCTCGGTGGTGTGAGCACCGTCAACGTCAGAGAATTGACAGAGAAAAACTATAATACCTACAGCCTTGACAATATGCAGGGTTATGTATCCGGTTATAATGGCAGTGGTATGTGGGGTTATTCCAATGCACTCGTTCTCATCGACGGTGTGCCACGTGACGCCAGTAATGTTCGCCCCGACGAGATTGAGGATATCTCTTTCCTGAAGGGTGCCCAGGCCACAGTACTCTATGGCAGCAAGGCTGCCAATGGCGTGGTTCTCATTACCACCAAGCGTGGCAAGGTTAATGATGGCTTGTCTGTTAAGGTGAATGCCAATACGGGCTGGAACGTAGCCAAGGCTTTTCCAGAGTATCTCGGTTCGGCTGAGTACATGAGCCTTTACAATGAGGCTTTCCTGAATGATGGTGGTAATGTAAACAACCTGCCATATTCTGCAGAGACCATCTACAACTATGCATCCGGAAAGAATCCATATCGCTATCCTAGCGTAGATTTCTATTCTTCTGATTATATCAAGAAGGCTTTCAATCGTTCTGAGGTATCTGCCGAGATAGAAGGTGGTAATCAGCGTACGCAATTCTATGCTAATATAAGCTATTATCGCACTGGTGATAACCTGAACTTTGGCGAGGCAAAGAAGGATTATACGGATCGTTTCAGTGTTAGAGGTAATGTGGATATCGAGCTGAGCAAGACTATTTCGGCTTATGTGAACGCCAATGCAACCTATTATAGCTCTAAGTCGGCAAACAATAGTTACAAGTATTGGGAGTTGGCTCGCACTTTCCGTCCTAACCGTGTGTCTCCACTGATTCCTATCGACATGATCGACCCTAATGCGAAGTCGGCATTGAACATGATTGGTGCTTCCAGCAATATCATTGATGGTAAGTACTTCCTGGGTGGAAGCAGCTTGGACCAGAGTAATGTGTTTGGCGACATCTATGCTTCTGGAACGAATACTTATCACAGCCGTCAGTTCCAGTTTGATGTAGGTCTTAATTTCGACCTCTCTTCTGTACTCAAGGGCTTGAGCTTCCATACGATGATGGCCATCGACTATGCAACGCTCTACACTACATCATTCAATAATACTTACGCTACCTTCCAGCCTACATGGGCTAGCTACAACGGCAAGGATGTTATCGTAGGTTTGAACAACAACGGTACGGTGGATAAGAAGTCGGGTGTTCAGAATATCTCTGGTTCTACAGATAATCAGACTATCGCATTCAATGCACACTTCGATTACAACCGCACTTTCAATGATGTGCATAACGTAAGTGCCATGTTGGTGGCAAATGGTTACCAGCAGACCAATTCTGGAACATATCATAAGGTAAGCAATGCCAACATGGGCTTGCAGCTCTCTTATAACTATGATCATAAGTATTATGCCGATTTCGCTCTGGCTACACCATGGTCTGCGAAGTTGCCTTCTGCCAATCGCTTGGGTATGTCTCCTTCCGTTACATTGGGATGGCGCTTGTCTAAAGAGAAGTTCTTGGAGAATTCCATCTTCGATGACTTAACTTTGAGTGCAAGCTATACCGATATGAAGACCGATCTGGGCATTGATAACTATTATATGTACCAGGGAACATACCAGAGTGGTGGCTGGTGGGACTGGAATGGAGGTTCAGGTCACTCTGCCATTCAGTCTAAGCGAGGTGAGAACAAAGACTTCAACTACTTGCATCGCAAGGAGTTCTCTGCTACAATTCATGCCGAAGTACTCGACAAGTCTTTGAGTTTGGATGCTTCTTACTTCCGTTCTAAGTTGACCAATGGTATCATCGAGGCTCGCAACCAGATGCCAAGCTATCTCTTTAGCTACTATCCAGAGTCTTCATTCGTACCATATATGAACTACAATGAGGATAAGCGTTCTGGTTTCGACTTGGGTGTTAACTACAAGAAGCAGCTTGGGGAGTTAGGTTTAGGCGTAGGTGCTAACTTTACTTATTATACCACTGAGGCTACCAAGCGTGATGACTCACAGTATGCTGATGCTTACCAGTATCGTCAGGGACAGCCTCTCGATGCCATTTGGGGTTATGAGTGCCTGGGCTTTTTCAAGGATGAGGATGATATCAAGAACTCTCCAACCCAGATTATCGGCGGAACCATCCGTCCGGGCGACCTGAAGTACAAGGACCAGAATGGTGATAACGTTATCGATAGCAAGGACCAGGTTTACCTGGGCAAGGGTGGATGGTATGGCTCACCTTACACACTCGGCTTGAACGTGACCTTGAAGTACAAGAACTTCACTCTCTTCTTGCTCGGTACAGGTAACTTTGGTGCCAAGGCTGTTAAGAACTCTACCTATTACTGGGTAGGCGGTGATGCCAAATATACAGCAGAGATGCGTGGAAGATGGACCAAAGAGACAGCTGAAACGGCTACTTATCCTCGTCTGACCACAGAGGCAGGTACGAACAACTATCAGACATCAGACTTCTGGATGTACTCTACCGACCGCATCGACCTTCAGAAGGTGCAGTTGAGCTACGACTTCCCTAAGGCGATGTTCATGAAGAGTTTCGTACGCGGACTTCAGCTCTTTGTCAACGGCAATAGTTTGCTGACAATCGCCAAGGAACGCAAGATCTTGGAGATGAATGTTAACAATACTGGTTCCGCACCATTGAATCGCTTCTATAGCATTGGTGCCAAGGTATCATTTTAATGATTAATAAATGAGTAAAAATATGAAATTATCAAGATTATTATTGATAAGCGCAGTGGCAATCTCGCTCACTTCTTGTGACGACCTGTTTGAACCTGCCTTGGAAAATAACCAAGATATTAGCGAGATGTATAAGAATCCAGAGTTCGCTCGTGGCATTCTTGACAACGCTTACTTGGCTTTGCCATATAGCATCTCTCCATATACTGATGTGGCTACAGATGATGCTGTCACCAACGCCAACTCAGAAGAATATTTCAACTATAAGAAGATGGCTACAGGTTCTTGGGCTGCCAATATGAACCCAGTTTCACAGTGGGATGGACGTTATCATGCCATCCAGTACTGCAACTTGATGTTGGAAAACTGCGATAAGGTTGAGTGGTCTTATTCCAGTAAGATACTTAACCAGATGTATGCTGACAACTATAAGGGCAATGCTTACGCTTTGCGTGGCTTGCACATGTTCTACTTGCTCCGTGCTCATGCAGGTATGGTAGATGGTCAGTTGATGGGTGTGCCTATCCATCTTTCTTCAGAAGATTCAAAGTCTGATTTCAATCTTCCTCGTAACACTTTCAAGGAGTGCATTGACCAAATTATGTCTGACTTCGATGAGGCATTGAAGTATCTCCCAGAGCAGTATGGTGATGTGGCGGAGGAGAATGTCCCAGCCAAGTATGCACAGCAAGGTGCTACCAATGCAGAGTATAATCGTGCTTTCGGTACTAATCACCGTGGCAAGATTGACGGCAGAATCATTTCTGCCTTCAAGGCTCAGGTTGCCATCATGGCAGCTTCTCCAGCTTATGCTTCAGCTGGTGTCTTCACCTACGAGCAGGCAGCCAAGCTTGCTGCTGATTGCTTGAAAAACTTTGGTGGTTTGAGCGCTTGTGATCCTGATGGATGGAAGTGGTTCGACAACAAAAGCTTGATTGATGGATTGGGAACTACTGCTGACAATCCTAAGGAAATCATCTGGCGTGGTGGCATCGATGAGAACAACACATTGGAGGCTGATAACTATCCTTCTACCCTCTATGGAAAGGGTCGTGTAAACCCTACCCAGAATTTGGTGGATGCCTTCCCTATGGCGAATGGCTATCCTATTACTGATACAAACTCTGGGTATAATGCCAAGGATCCTTATGCTGACCGTGACCCTCGTCTGAAGGCTTACATTTTGGTGAATGGCGATAAGATTGGCTCAACTGATGGTGTGGTTAACTCTGCTGCCGACTCTAAGACCGCTGATGGTTTGAACAAGGAGAATGGTAAGTCAACCAGGACGGGTTACTATCTCCGTAAGTTGCTCCGCTCAGACATCAACCTCAACCCTAACGCAACCACCAAGCAGAAGCACTTGAACGCTCGCATTCGTTCTACCGAGATTCTTCTTGACTATGCTGAGGCTGCTAATGAGGCTCAGGGACCAAAGGCTAATGTAGGTGGAGCCAACTATTCTGCTTACGATGTCATCAAGGCAATCCGTGAGCGTGCAGGCATTGGTAAGTTTGGTGAAGACCCATACCTGGAAGAGTGCGCACAGACCAAGGACAAAATGCGTGAGTTGATTCGCAATGAGCGTCGCTTGGAACTCTGCTTCGAGAATCATCGTTTCTGGGACTTGCGTCGCTGGAAGGCTAAACTCAATGAGGCTGCCAAGGGTATCAACATCACAACAGACGAGGCAACTGGTGCTTTCGTCTATAAGACCTTCGATGCAGAGGAGCGTAAGTATGATGATCACTATATGTACTATGGTCCTATTCCTTATTCAGAGATTTTGAAATACAGCAATCTCAAGCAGAACGAGGGTTGGAAATAATAAACGGCTAATATTATAAATAAAGACTAATGATTATGAAACGATATATCAAAATGGTGGCAGCCCTTCTGGCACTGATGGCTTCTTTCACGGCATGTGAGAATGGAGACCAGGCTTTCGATGATTACGAGGGGGGAACTACTGCTTACTTTGCTTATCAATCACCAGTTCGTACTATTGTGCTGGGCGATGATGAGTATGATACAACATTGGACAAGGCACATAAGCTTAAGATCCTGGCAACCTTTGGTGGTTCCTATAATGGCAGAAATGCTACCGTGAATGTGGCTGTTGACAATAGCTTGTGCGACAACCTTACATTCGCTGATGGCACGCCAGTAAAGGCTATGCCTAAAGAGTATTATCAGCTATCTACTACAGCCTTCAATTTCAATGGTGGTATGCAGGGAGGTACAGAGGTGCAGCTGACTGATGCTTTCTTCAAAGACCCTGATGCTGTAAAGAATACATACGTGATTCCTTTGGTCATGCAGAATCAGACTGGTTTTGACAGAATCGCCATAGGAACATTAAAAGAGGGTAAAACAGGCTCTCGAACTAATGCTTCTATTTGGGAGACGGCTCCACGGGATTATGTGATGTATTGCGTGAAGTATCAGAACAAGTATAGCGGTTGGTGGTTGACCAATCACAATACAAGTACCGAAAATATCGAGAAGGCTTCACAGGTTCAGATTACTACCCGCACCCTGAACAGCTCTGTTTATACTGTAGAGTTCCAGGAGGGAAGCAAAATCTTGAAGGCAGACCTCCTGCTCACCTTCGATGACAAAGAAAACTGTACCATCACTTCGCTCACCGAAGGTGTTAAGGCTACAGGCTCAGGCTCTTGGGCTGACAATGGTATCCATTCGTGGAATAACAAGGATCGTGACCTGATGGAACTCAATGCTGAGATTACTTTCGCTGGCGGCGTTAAGAAGAATCTCAATGAGAAACTCGTTTGGTGGCGTAGTGGAGTATCCAAGGAGGAGTTCTCTTATACCTATAATAATTAATGATCGCATAAGTTATGAATAAACAAATATTAGTATCTGCACTCGGGGCCATGCTTTTGGCCTCTTGTGCAGACCACTTCGACCAGAATTTCGAGACCGTACGTCCTGATAAGGAAGCGCAGTATGGTTATCTGGAGCAATATGATGCCTTGAAGGAATACATCAAGGACCGTCAAAACTTCCACCTCGGAATCGGAACTACTGTAGATGAATATAACAAGAAGGAACTGGTGTATGCTTTGACCAACAGCAACTTTAACGAGACTGTAGCCGGCAACGCCATGAAGATGGCTTCTTGTGTTGCTGATGATGGTAGCATGGATTTTGAGAAAGTAAAGGAATATGTTAAGAATGCCACAGATGCAGGTCTTTCGGTTTATGGCCATACCTTGGCTTGGCATGCTCAGCAGCCTAACAAGTATCTGAAGCGACTGATTGCAGATAAGGAGTTACCTCCTTCTTCTAATGTCACACGTTGCTTGGTCATCAAGAATGCAGTGGCTGGTGGTCATTGGGATGCTCAATTATATTTCCCAGCTCAGTTATCTAAAGGGAAAAAGTATGTCTTTAAAATGAATGCAAAAGCTACTGCTCCTTTTGACTTAATTCTATGGGCAGCCCCAGGTGATGCAGATTTAGGTTCGATTTCAGTAGGTACTCAATGGAATGAATATACCGTTAATTTTACTCCGTCAGACAATTATGAGAACTTTGTTTTTGCTGCAGGTAAACTGGGCGGTGAACTGGACATCAAGTCTTTAAGTCTTTGTGAAGAAGGTTCTACCAATAATTTGATCGTAAATGGTGACATAAAAGGGGACGAAGTTCCTTGTACTAAACCTTATATCTGGCATAAGGTAACTACAGATATTCAAGAAGTGGCCGAAAGTCAAGTGGTTGAAATCCCTGTAAGTGTTGGGCATCTTACCTTTGATGATGGTAAGAACCTTGGTGGATGGGGTATGGATAATACGCCAAAGATTGTAAATGGTGTTTGTGAGGTTGGTAACAACGCTGCCAAGGAGAACCCTTGGAATTCACAAGTTAACTATGAACCAGGTTTCGCTTTCGAGAATGGTAAAACCTATCACTTGAAGATGAAAATCAAGGGTTCTGTAGCTGGTGAATTTGGTGCTGGATTCCAGAATCCTGACGGATACAAAGGCTGTGGTGACTTCCCTACCATCAAGGTTACAACTGATTGGAATCCAGTAGATGTGACTACCACATGTAATGGTGACAATGCCTTGCGCCTGCTGCTGAATATTGGTAAATATGCTGGTACCCTCTATATTGATGATTTTGAAGTTTACTACACGAAGTCTTCAAATACCATTCCTCTTACAGATGAGGAAAAGAAGAAGGCACTTACTCCTGCTTTGCAGAATTGGATTTACGGCATGATGGAAGCTACCGAGGGCAAGGTGAAGGCTTGGGATGTTGTAAACGAGGCCATCTCTGGTGAAGATAAGGATCACGATGGTTACTACGATCTCCAGTCTGCCACACGTGGTACAGTTTCTGCCGATGATGCCAAGAACAATTTCTACTGGCAGGATTACCTGGGTGACATTGATTATGTTCGCACTGCTGTAGCTGCAGCTCGCAAGGGCTTTGCTGATGCTGGTGGAACCCCTGAGGAGTTGAAGCTCTTCATCAATGATTATAACCTCGAAGCTGCTTACGACCAGAACAAAAAGCTCATTAGCTTGAAACACTGGATTGAGGAGTGGGAGAAGGACGGCGTTACCAAGATTGATGGTATTGGCAGTCAGATGCACGTTTCATGCTGCATGGATCCTGTTGAGCAGAAAAAAAGAGAGGATGCTTACGTGAACATGCTCAACCTGATGGTTAGTACACATAAGTTGGTTCGTATCTCTGAGTTGGATATGGGCTTGGAGGTTAAGAAGAACGAGGTTAAGGACGGCGAATACCCATATGTCCAAGTAAATACTACTGATATGACCGAGGAACAGCACAAGGCAATGCGTGCTTACTACGAGTTTATCGTCAAGAAGTATTTTGAGATTGTTCCTGAGAATCAGCAGTGGGGTATCTGCCAGTGGTGTGTTACTGACAGTCCAGCCAATAGTGGTTGGCGTGCTGGTTTGCCAGTAGGCCTCTGGGATTCGGATTATTATCGCAAGCACACCTATGGTGGCTTTGCAGCAGGTCTTGGTGCTCCAGAATATTGGAAGGAAGCCAAGTAATTACTCTAAAAGACATTAGTTTTAGGTTTATCATACAAAGATTAACCGAAAAAAGATGTTAGTCGTTAAGGTTGGCTGTGTTGTGATGACACGGTCAACCTTTTTGCGTTTTTTTTATGATGAAAATATTCTCTTTCTCCTATGTGTCATTCTTGAAAGAGATTGTCTAGTGTGACTTCGCTGTTTACTATACTTGAATGGATGCCATTGGCAACACCAAATGTTGTGACAAAGGTATTTACCAATGATTTTGTGCAATGGGTTCGGTCTCTGAATAATTCCATCCTATTGCGCAGCTTTATCTCATAATCTGCTGAAATTTTGTATTGGGCTTGACTAAATTTCATCTCGCAGAGGTTGATGACTCGGTCGGCACGCTCTATGATGAGATCTATTTGGGCTCCTCTCTGATTCTTGGTTTTGTCAGCCTTGTCAAACCAAATGTAAGCCTCGCTAGCCACGCCACCAATATTCAATGCCGTGCGTATTTGGCTGATATGGAACAAACAGAGTAATTCGAAAGTTAAACCTTGCCATGCCTCAACACTGTGAGAGAGATAATGCTTGCTCCACCATTGCTCATCAAAGGAGTCAATATTGGGCTCTATATACTTTAAATAAAATAAGGTATAAAAGTCTGTCAACTTATATAGGCGGTTTTGCGTCTTCTTGCCATAATATCTGAACTTCATGATGAAGTCACATCTCTCCAGATTCTTTAATATCTGGCACAACTTCTTTCCGTCCAGTTCGGCTGCTTTAGCAATTTCTGCATTTGTCATGCCGCCTTTATGATTAGCCAAGAGCCTGACCACCTTGATGTAATTGTCTGCATGAGTAAATAAGGCTCCATATAATTCGTCAAATTCTTGTCTTAGTGCCCCTCCCTTGTTAAAGCACAGGGCATCAACATTCTGTACAAGGCTCAGACTTGGATCTATTAAACTCAGATAAAAAGGAATGCCTCCAAAGAACATATAGCATTGGGCTATCTGGAAGCGATCCCAAGAGCATCCCCGCGATTTTAGGTATAGTTCTGTTTCATACAAAGTAAATGGGCGTAAATATATCTGGCAAGTGATGCGAGCATGCAGACCTCCTTGGTTTTCTATGAGCTTGTCTACCATCCATGATGTGGCAGAACCGCTAGCGATGAAAACTATATCGCGACGACGGGCTGCCCATCCATTCCAAAAGTTTTCAAATGCTGGGGTGAAGTCGGAACGCAAGGAATCTATCCAAGGCATTTCGTCTACAAAGATTATCTTTTTGCGGTCTTCTGGCAAGGATGACAGATATTCTTCCAAAACATCAAAGGCATCAAACCAATCTGATAATTTGCGAGCTGATGTCTCGCCCATGGCTTGTTTTAATGCTTTGGCAAAACTGCGCAATTGGGTTCGTTGTGGGAGATTGTGTCCTCCAACGAAAGTGAAGTCGTACTTCCGACCAAAGAATTCATCTACTAGATAAGTCTTGCCGACACGTCTTCTACCATAAACGATAACAAGTTCAGAGCGGTCTGAGTCTATACAACGTTGAAGGTCTGCTTTTTCTTTATCTCGTCCGATTATTAAATCTGCTTTCATACTTCTAATGTTTTGGTTCGACTGCAAAATTACGATATTTTTCCTTAAAATGGCACGAAAACGCACTTTTTCTCACTTTTTTTTTGAGAAAAAGTGCGTTTTCGTGCCAAAATCTTTCATTTGGCTTCCCAGAGAAGGACGTGATGTATTAGGCTCATCTGTATATTTTTCCTCTGTTTTGACCAAACATTTGGGGAATCTGGAACATTTTGGGCAAAAACATTTGGGGAATCTGGAATATTTGTTTATTTGACTTTTCCTGATTTCCTCTTCAAATAGGTTTGATGGGGTATCATTTTCGTTATAATGTTGGCTATCAAACCTATTTGGTAATTCTCACAAAGTATTTGTTATACCACGCAAAGTCTTTTTCAGCCTTTTCTGTTATTTTTGCAAGCGGAAATGAGAAACATTTCTCGTTCCACGAATGAACAATTATGATTAATAAACTTAAAATTAAAAGCGTATGAAAAAGATTTTTACTTTGATTGCTGCTGCCTTGATGGCAGTTAACGTGAGTGCAGCTAACAAGGTGCTGAAGATTACTGGCACCGCTGACAAGGTTAATCCTTGGGACATCCAGTGTTTTATCAACCTTAAGAATCTAGAGAAGGGCAAGGCTTATGTCGTGAAGTTTGATGTGTACACTACAGCTGGTACCGAATTCAAAATCGGAACAGAGGCTATTGACGAGACTCAGACAGAGCATAAGGATGTGTGGAATAATTCTGCAGTGTTCAATTATACTGAGGAACTTACCTTGACTAATACGAAGTCAGAGGCAGTAATAAACTTCCCTGGTAAGACCACGGTTACTTGTCACTCCCACTGTACTGCAAAGGAAGGAATGGAGAAAGATCATACAGATGGTAATATCAAAACTTGTGATCCGGAAATTTTGGAGAATTATGAGTATGCAGCTACTGCACTCTTGCTGAATGTAGGAAAGATGCCTAAGGATGCAGTCATCTATATTGGTAGCATAAAGGTGTATGATGCAGATGGCACCCTCCTTTCAACAGAGAATTTTGAAGATGCAACAGTTGGTGAGTATGATACTACTAAGACTGTTCACTATCTAGGTTGGCAGAAGGCTGCTACATTTGAAATTGTAGAAGCGCCTACTACAGGCATTTCTAATATTGAGAGTGCAAATGTAGCTAAGGATGGCAAGAGTTTCAACCTCGCTGGTCAGCAGGTAGGTAAGAACTATAAGGGCGTTGTCATCAAGAATGGTAAAAAGATGGTTATCAAGTAACAGATGAAGCGACTTTCAATGCTCGCATCTCTCCTCATGGTTCTGTGCCTACAAATGGCGGCACAGACCTGGGAAGATGTAAAAGTGGGGACTTCTACTCGCAAGACCCTCACTTATGTACCAAAGAATGTAGAGAAAGCACCGGCTCTGGTGATATCTCTTCATGGTATGAACCAGGACCCTGGGTATCAGCAGAATCAGACGCAATGGAATGCGCTGGCCGATACCGAGGGTTTTATTGTTACTTATCCGCTGGGTAATAACAGAATGTGACCTCAGTTCGGGATAAGAAATAGTGCCTAAAAAAGTTGGTAATCTCCGATATTT
>OMAS01000213.1_pt1 | contig 38622 bp, 33 predicted proteins | sample 1674031 | NCBI WGS metagenome assembly OMAS01 (sample SAMEA103958138, study PRJEB25191) | human gut metagenome | biome: human-associated habitat [ENVO:00009003]; feature: intestine environment [ENVO:2100002]; material: feces | place: Germany | collected 2013/2015 | reverse complement strand
TACACCTGCTTGCTTTTATTGTGCTATGCTATCCACACGCTTTTGCAAGTGACCCACTCTTTTCCTGATGTTCTTTTCCATTGTTACATTACCTTATATAGTTATACATTTGATTTCGGCTGCGAAGTAACTATACAGATTTGTCAAATGGTGACAGAACACCAAGAAAAAAGTATTAAACGCATAGATTACTGCTATTCATTCTATTTTTCCAATATCTTTCGTCCTTTTTCTGTTAGCATATACTTCTGCTTTGGGTGCTTTGGATTATCAGGATATTTCATGGAAACCAATCCTTCTTCCAATGCTGGTGTTAAGTATTTATACAAGAAATTCACCCTATCCTTCAACATTAAAAAAGACATGATTTCTCTAACAGAATACTCTTCATCCTTCAATATTCCGACAAGTTCCAATACTTGTTGGGTACTTGTTGGGTACTTGTTGGGTACTTGTTGGATTGCTATTTACCAACTGTAGGTTAACACCATCACAGTTATACACACTCTTTTCCTGATGTTCTTTTCATTCCATTGTTACATTACCTTATATAGTTATACATTTGATTTCGGCTGCGAAATAACTATATAGATAAGTCAAATGGTGACAGAACATCAAGAAAAAAGTATATGAGGCTTACTTTTTATTGGTAAACAAGCTTATCAACCAGCCAGTAAAGCCTCCGACTTCAGGAGCAGGATCTTCATAAATCTTGCCTCTTCGTCTCAACTCCTCTAAGATTTTATTTTCATTCTTTGCCATAATGCTTCATTTTTTAAGTTGTTATATCACCAGTTGTTGCATCCTTGAAGTTATTCTCCTTGAATGCTTTTTTCATATTATCAATCTGTTTCTTGCAAGATTTAGAGATGCTTATCGTCTGACGAGCAATATTTTCCAAGACACTTTTGCTCAGTTCTCTCACTCCCGACAAGAAACACTCCTCCACCGCTTCATTAACAACCGATTCAATATCGGCGCCATTAAATCCATCCGTTATTTGACAGATACTATTCAAGGATGCATCGTCCAAAGACTTTTTCTTTTTCTCCAGATGAATCTTGAATATATCCTTGCGCTCCTCCTTATCAGGAAGGTTTACACAAAATATTTCATCAAACCGTCCCTTACGTTTTAACTCTGGTGGCAAATTGTCGGCATTGTTGGCAGTAGCGATAACATAAACACTAGTCTGCTTTTCTTGCATCCACGACAAAAAATAACCAAACATTCGTGTCATAATATCATTATTTCCTCCAACTCCAGAAAACGCCTTCTCGATCTCATCTATCCATAACACACAAGGAGCTGCAGCCTCAGCAATCTTGATGGCCTTACGCAGATTGCTCTCACTCTCTCCTACATACTTACCCATCATGCTGCCCATATCCAACTTCAACAAAGGAGAATTAAACAGTGCAGCAGATGCCTTCGCACAAAGCGACTTACCACAGCCTGGCATACCAACAATAAATACGCCTTTAGGTATTGACACGCCAAACTCCATAGCCTTAGGCAGGTCAGAAATCACTTTCGACTTATTCTTCAGATATTCCTTAAGAGCTTTCATACCTCCGATGCCATCCATTTTTTCAGGTGTATCTATCAACTCCAGCAGTCCAGACTTTTTAACCATCGCCTTCTTCTGTTGAAGTATCATTTCAGTATCCTCTGCACTCAACGAGCCATTGCTGCTCATCGCCATATCAAGCATTCGGTCTATCTCAAAGCTCGTCATACCCTTCAAAGATGGCATCAGTTTCTTTCTGTCCTCATCTTTGAAATTGTCATAGCAGTTCACCTCTACATGCTCGTCTATAAGCTGATTGATTTCATCATCTTCCGGAAACGGAATTTCCAAGTAGGACACATACTTCTCCAATTCTTGCGGTACTTTAAGAACAGAAGAAACTATAATGACGGTTGTGTTGTAATCCCTATCATACAACTTACGTTGGGCTATCAACTGAAGCAATGACTTGATTGCCGGCTCTTCAATAAAATCTTGAATATCCTTCAACACCAAGAACTTTTCCTTTAGATTGACATCAACAGTATATTTATCACGCAAGAATTGCTCCAGTGTATCATTCTCTCCCAAGCCTTGACTTTCTTTCGTTTTAAAGTTGGTTGTGCCTGTTGCAGGATTCCATTCAAATACCTTGCTATTGCCCACAATCTCAACTATTATTTCGTCTATACGTACAAAATCATAGTCGTTGATATAGATGATAGGTGTATTTACATCTATCATCTTTTGAAAATTCGTTATTACTTTCTTGTTCATATTGCAAGGCCTTAATATGTAAACAAATGGTCAACTATAAAAGCTAGCCTATCAGCAAACCTAGCTTTGATAAAACGAAATCCATCAATGCTATTTTGCAAGCTATAATCATTCAAAACATTATCTTGTATCATACTTTGCATTTTTTTTGTCAATGCACCTTTGTTGGTAATCCGAATCATATATAGTGCCAATGGATAATGGTAATCTTCTGCTAATTTCACAAATAAGCCAGATGTTTTCACATTACAAGAATATTTTACTAAATCCAACACAAACTTACGTTCCTTATAAAAGATATCCGATTCATCCAATTCAGCATATTTAGCTTCTGCCTCTTCTCTTACCTCCTTCAAACTAAACATGAGATAAGTTTTCCACAAAGATGTAAATTCCTGTAGTAATTGTTTGACGTTCCATACAATCTCCTCATCGTAACTAGTCTTTTTGGTTACAAAGCCCAATCTGTCCTCTTTCCATCTAATAATTAGACTATCAATCTTTACTTTTGACTCAGGAGTCAACATCGTTAACTTTTTGGCAACGTTCAACTTATTAGAATTTATAAAATCAATAGCCTCTTGATTATGAAAATCCGCAGCCTTTTTTATCAAGCCTTCAGCAAGAACTATATCCTTAATTTTTGTGCCATCACTTTTTGTAAAGCCATCAAATGCCAATTTCCCTTGTGCGAACAAAAAATCAGGGTCTTCATCGCTCTGGAACTTGCAAAATACGTTCCACCACTCAGAAACCGAAATCTCATTAGGATAGTGGTCAAATAAGTATTTGGCACCTTTATACTGACTTAACAGAAATTTGAGCAATGACTTATAATTTTTAGACATCTTCATTTCACTATCATGCCAGTATGAAACCAAAGCATATAAATCCATTACGCAATGAGCATATAATTCATCTTTAAAAAAGAGAAATAATATTTTAAAATATGTAGAAACATCAAGTTGACCTACAGACAAAGCATCTATCGCATGAGCCAAATCCACTTCACCCAACTGCATCAACCATCTTGACAACCGCTTGTCTTTTACCAATGGCCACAAGTCTTGCACACAGAGATTCTGGCGCAAAGAGTCAAGTGAGGAGTGTTCTTCCCCACCAGACTTAATTCTTATTCGTATAGGCTTCGCCTTTACTATTATTCTCATAACCAATAATGTTTTTTAATTCACCAGCCAAGAAACAAACTTCTTAACCCCATTTTTCAATGTTTTAACCGTTGAGCGAATAAAAGACTTTGCACCTTCCGCGACAACAGACAATCCCTTTCTTACCGCCATCTTAGCAATAGGCACTATATATTTCTCTGCCGCTTTGATAACAGGAACAAAAACTGTTGCAGGAGGATAAACTCTGGCTATTACTTTACAAAGTTTATCCAAAACAACAGGAACTCCCCTCTCTATCACTTTGTCAGCAACTGTCACCACACGAACTACTGTAGCATCTATCAACTTATCCGCCACCTCAACGACATCAAGTTCCTCTTTCGAAACTTTGTATGCAAACTTAACACGATTTAATCCCTCATCAATGGCACTTGCAATAGCAATTGGGCTCTTGTTTGCAAGAGAGAAAGGCAAAGTTCCCTGCTCTTGTGCCATTATAACGGCAGCAGCAAAAGCCTTCTTCAACTTTGCTTCAGAAGCATCACCGATTGGGGAATCCAAGAATTGCTGAACAAACTTAAACTCTCGAAGACTCTCTACCTCATCCTTTTCCAACAGTTTACCAGCCAACAAAGATTGAAGGGCTGAATACTTTCTGCTTTCACTCTCCAAATGAGCACCAAACTCATTGCGCCCTGCATCTTCATTATACTCAGTGTACTTCATAAGTTTAGTCCTCCTCGTTAGTTAAAGTTTCATTGTTCACATTCTCACCAGCATCAGAAATGGCAGAGACGATTTCAGCCTTCTCCTGCTCGTCACGTCCCTCCAATATTCGGTCCATCTCCTCAAGCATCCATTGCTTACGAGACTTTCCATCCTCCTTAGCCGTTTGCAATGCAGCCATTTTCTCTGCAAAGCCATCAATATACTCGTTAGTCTCGGAGAGCAAAGCCTTGCCTTCCTCCGAAACTCCCATTTTCTCACACTCATCCTTAACCAGTACATTAATATCCTGGTTAGGATTGTTTTCTAATTGTTCCAACATCGAAGTCAGAATATCTTCAAAATTCTTTGCCATATTATATTTTTACAATAGGATATTTTGCTATTACCAACTGATTAAAATAATCTCGAATGATTTCCATATGTTTCTTCGCAGAATCAATATCAAAATCATTGCATCTCAACCAAAAAGCCCAATAAATTCGATTATAGTAAATTCCATCCGTCAAATAAACGTCCTTATTTAGGATAAGCTCCAAATGTTGTCTAATTGGAGTAAATATTGTATCTATTGTGGAAGCTTTTTGGGCATCAATCCCATCTTGAGTTATCATAAAACCATAATAAATTCCATATCCTGGTTCTTTTTCATTAAACTCTATTAACAAATTTCCCTTATAACCAGAAATTTCGAAACACCCATAAGAAAGTCTATACAACGTTTGTTCTGTTTTATCTTGACTTAATTCTTTTGGCAATTTCTGCAATATCTGTCTCGCAAGTTTATTTTTCAAATCAATAAAATCTTTAGCCATAGCAAACTTCACTTTATTATGTAATAATCTATTTTGAAGGCGACATTTCTATATACTTATCCCCCACACCTATTTTTATATTATACTTTTTATAAATAGCAAATGCACCAAATCCAAGAAGCATTGCTAATTGAGTTGTAGTAATGGTAATCGCACCAACAGTCAATCCCATAGCAGTTAATCCCACAGCACTTCCAGCCAAAGAAGCACCACCAGTGAAAGGAGCTGCTATTACACCTCCTACCAAGGCTAAAGTTCCAACTCCTATTGCCACTTTTTTCACCTTCTTTCTTGAACGAATCTTTTGAGCAACGATCCCAGCATAGGGACCTTCTATTCTTATTGAATCTACCTTATTTTTGATAGCTTCTTGCAATTCTTCTTTTGTTCTAACTACTACCATAATACTTTCTATTAAAGAATAAAATTATTTACTTTCTGTCTCTTCATAATTCACAGAAGCAAAGACATTACTATCCTCACGCAAATGCTTCATCAAGCGGTTTGCCTGCGGCTTAAAGGTAAAATATGTTATACCACCAGACAGTCCAGCTCCTAAAAAAGGAACCACCTTAGCCGCTCCCTTAGCCAAACTATCTTTTGTTACCTTGATACCTAACCATTTTGCTATCTGCTTAATTATAGGATACCAAACTGTCTTAGTCAAGGCCATACGTGGCAAACGCTTAACCACTTGCTCAGCAAAAGCCTGCGACATTTTTGACAATGTTTGATTAGCTAATGAAACGCCAAACATAACACCGACAAAAACTGTCAATACATTGATAGCATTATCTGTCAGATTTCCATTTTCGTCCAGCAAAGAAGGATATCCATATATGTAGGCTAATTTCTGAGCAAGCTTTAATACATGATAATAATATTGCGCAGTATCAGCAGGTAATGTTCCTATCATAGCAAAACCACCTGGAATTCCAGCTGCAGCAGATATAGAAGTAACCTTTATCGTATGATTCTTGATGCAAGCTTTTGCTATTGCGTCAAGCTTATCCATGGTTATATGTTTAACAGGATTTTCTTGTATACACAAACTTATAGTGTTTTGGTCAATATGACGGTTAGAAAGTTCTTCTTGCAAAAAGGAAGCTCTATTCACCTTTATACCAGGAACAGCCATTGCTGCCACCATTATCTGGTTCCATTTATTAGATTCATTACCCATATCATGCTTTCATTTTTAGTCCAACTTTATAAATTCAAAATCATTCGGATTGCAGCATGCTTTCTTATAGTCGAAAGCATAGATGCGCATGTAGGCTTCTTGCACCTCCTTGGCTCCATTGTAAAAAGGGGTGGCGGTGTGCTGCATGGTTGTTACTGTCACTACCATATCGGGAGTGAGGACTGTACCGTTAGAGCGTTTAAGGCGCTTAGGCTTGACTTGAAATACCTTGCTCATAAGCATTCTGTTTTTAAGTTCATTATGTATTACTGCTCCTGCTTTTCTGCCGAAACAGCTAGTTGTTTACTTTCAAAGGGCAAAGATTATGCAAACGAGCGCAATGAAAGCTTGCTTTCAAATTGCCGAGTGCAGCTAATCTTCTGCAAAGATTATGCAAACCGAAAGCAGAATCATCAAGTTTGCTTGAATGTTATGCTGAGGTGCAGCTAATCTTCTGCAAAGATAAGAAAAATCTGCGAACTAAACAAGTTCATAATGGCTCATAAGCGAAAAAAGATGGTGCGAACCCCTACTTTCTTCACTTCCTTGCAAGTTAGGCTCTGGTAAAACCCGTAGAAAAGAAAATGTGAAAGAGGAATCCACACCATATGACGGTGTAGACTCGCTCAAACAAATTCTCATTCTTTCTACGTTTCAATTTACCAGATTTCAACCTACAGAACTGAATAGTTTGCTCGTGTCCACAAGATTATCTTGTTTCTCTGCATCATAGCGACTTCAAGCGAGGACTTTCACCTGCCCTGTCACTAATCCAATGGCAAATTTAGTAAAAATCTGATGAACCACCAAACTTTTAACAAGAAATCTTATGGATTCCTCTTATATTTTATTTTCAGGGACTCCTAACCCCTCTTCTTCCTGCCTTCATACCTTATTATATAGAGTTATTGTCAATTCTGCTGCAAAACTACAATCCGGTGGCGACAAAAACTGACATAGGGAGAAGAAAAGATGAAGAGGGAAGATTAAATTGCAGATAAAATACAATATGCATACTTCCCAGAAAGGAATATGACCTCGATTCTGACAATTCCATCGTTTTTACTTTCGAAACCGTCATTTCGGAAAAACAAGCAGCACTTAAACAAATAAAAAAACTTAAATCAGCAAACAAACAAGCTGATATTCAAGCATTTTTATTATCTTTGTATTCGAAACCGCCATTTCCGAAATAGCGGTTTCGAAAATAACGCCAAGCCAAGGATATAAATCTCGGCATTTTAAAAGATAAAGCTGAGCATTTCTTCCAGGCAACAGGCAAGTTCAAGAAATTCGATATCGGGTACCTGGGCTTGTCGATGAAGGATATGTAAAGCAAGCACATACAGAAGCTGGAGAAGGAATATGGGGTGCGACTGTTCGACAGAATCGGCAATCACATCCAGCTCACCCGTGCCGGACTGTTTGCTGATTTCAGAAAACAACATTCTGACACTCAGAACACTTTAAAAAGTAGCCTAAGCCCCCGTACCCTTTTCTTCAGTTATTTCAAACGTTCTATGAGCATATTGAAGTTCTTTTTTCCAAGATTATTCTCAGATAGCCAGCAAACGTTGTGCTGTTTCTGTGTTGGCCTCATGTTTGCCTTCAACTCTGCCTTCTTCCATACTTCTGGGAAAAGTTGCTGAAAAAGTTTTATGGTTGCATGCAAGCACATGAAGAAGAATACTCAAGTGGTTCAGTCAGCTAACTCAAGTGGTTCAGTCAGCTAACTCAAGTGGCTCAATCAAGCAACTCAAGTAGTTCAGTCAGCGAGTTCAGATGTCTCTGTTAGCTGATGCAGACGTCTCGATAAGCTTACAGATACGTCTCCGTTAACCTACGCAGTCATATTCGTAACCCGATGCAGGCATATTCGTAACCCGATGCAGCCATATTCGTAACCCTACGCAGCCATATTCGTAACCCGATGCAGCCATATTCGTAACCCGATGCAGCCGTATTCGTGAATAAGTTTTATGTAATCATCTATCATCCATCACGATTTGCATCTCCAAGCCTCTTAATATACTAATATACAGGCATTTAAACAGCGTGATGGATACTTCAAAAACGGAAATATCCATCACGCTATCCATCACGATTTGGGGTTATCCCTCGGTAAGCGGCTCCGCGTTTATACCTTGCATAATTCAAAAAAAGCAGTAACAGCTGATTAAATAAGTGCTGTTACTGCTTTTTCCATCGGTCTGGAAGTAAGTCTCTATATTTTTCCAATGGGGTATTTGGTTGCCATTCTTCTGTCTTTTCTAAGACGTCGCATATGTATTCAAACTGTCTTTTTGTAAATATGGTTGACTCCTAAAGTTTCAATTACATGAAAGAATCATTAGAAGCAACATTGAAAGATGTCGAACTTACCAAGGAAGTGTATCGTCTGTACACTCTTGAGCACCTAACACAACAAGAAATTACAGTTAAATTGTGTATAGGTCGCTCTACAGTTTGGCGTAAATTCATACCTTTGAAGCCGAAAATTGTACCAGTGGCACAAATAAAGTAGATTAGCACATATTACAAAAAGTACAATCTCATAAGTTTAGGAATTAAAATCTCATAAGTTTAGGAATTAAAATCTCATAAGTTTGGGAATTTTATCCTCGTAAGTTTGGGAATTTGATTTTTTATGCTTATCTTTGCAGCAGTTTTTAGAAGATTCTATTATGGCAAAGTATTTAGACAGATACATTGACAGTGTGATTGAGCGTAAACTCAAATCATGTGGAGTGGTAGTCGTGAGTGGACCAAAATTCTGCGGCAAGACAACAACTTCCGAGCGATTCGCTAAGAGTGAGGTGAAATTGAACACCAGGCAGATGATTCAGCTGGCGAGAATGGAGCCTCGTAACATGCTTCTTGGAGAGAAACCGCATCTGATAGATGAATGGCAGACTGCGCCTGACATCTGGAATGTGGCAAAAGAATGGATTGACGAGCACCCAGAGTTCGGTCAGTTTATTCTGACGGGAAGCAGTACTCCTGCCGATAAGACACAGATATATCATAGTGGTGCCGGTCGTATCGTCACTTTGATGATGCGTCCGATGAGTCTTGCCGAATCAAAGGATTCTCGTGGGTCGGTATCGCTCTATGACCTGTTTGACAATCCTGACTTGGCAATATTTGACATGAATGAGGGATTCAGTCTTTCAGACATGGCTTTCTTTGTCTGCCGTGGCGGATGGCCTCTTTCCATTCAGGAGGATAGACAGGTGGCATTGGATGTCACACAGAACTATTATCAGGGATTGTTTAACTTTGAGAATAGTGAGAACAAGAAGTTCCGTGGAAAAAGTCCAGAGGTAATGCGAATGATATTACGAAGCTATGCTCGCAATATATCGAGCGAGGCATCATATCAGACTTTGATTGACGATGTTGTGAAATCAAACAATCGGACGATGGATTCCAAAACCTTCGATGATTATATGGATGCACTCAAAGACCTCTATATCCTGGAAGATATTGAAGCTTGGAACCCTAATCTGCGTTCAAAGACGGTGGTTCGCTCTACATCAACACGCCACTTCGTTGACGCCAGCATCGCTTGTCAGGCACTTGGCATCAAGCCTGCCGACTTGATGAAAGACCTGAACTCCTTCGGCCTATTCTTCGAGGATATGGCAGTCAGAGACCTGAAGATATATTCAATGCGTCGTGGAGGTGAAGTGCGCCATTACCGCGACAGTCGTGGATTGGAATGTGATGCCGTGGTTCATCTGGAAGATGGACGCTGGGCACTCATTGAGGTCAAACTCGGAGGTGACGACCTCATTGAAGATGGTGCCAAAAATATGATGAAAATCAAAAAAGACATCAATTCACAACAGGAGCCTTCATTCATGATGGTGCTGACGGCAACTGGCCCAGCTTACCGCAGAGAGGATGGCGTTTATGTGGTTCCGTTGAATTGCTTAAAAGAATAGCCAACATTCCCATAAGGGTATATAAGAAAGCGAAGACGGCATAGGCTCACACCCGTGTCGTCTTCTTTTCATTGTTAGATTTTGCGACACTAAGATAAGTGAAAATTTTGACATGGCAAAATTGGGCAAGGCGTCGGGTTACTTTCCCTGAGAATTCCCTATTTTTCGCCCTAGCGTGGCATTAGGTGGCAATAGGTGACAATAAGAAAAGCTCTTACTGCCACGCTTAAATCAATAGCTATTAAACAGTTACATTCAGCGTGGCAATAGTGACATTAAATCAGAGGAAAAAAAAATCACCCCACACATTCTGTTAATCTTTACTATATTCCTGCGAGAAAACTTGCAGAATAAAGGGAATATGAGTAACTTTGCACACGAATTTCTGAAACTATTGTCTTACAAAGACATAAAATAAGAGAGAAACTATTTTTTAAGGATAATATTGACTCACAAGAACAAATGAAAAAAGGACTATTTGCACTCGCGCTGGGTACCTTTACCTTGGGCATCGCTGAATTCATCATCGAGGGCATCATCACAGACATCGCCAACAACATGAACGTTTCCATCCCGGAAGCAGGACATCTCATCTCCATCTATGCACTCGGCGTCTGCGCCGGAGCTTTCTCGTTGATTCTCATGCATAAATACAGACCCAAGAATATCCTGATGTTTCTGGCTTCGCTCATCACCTTTGGAGCTGTCATCGCCTCAGTAGCACCTAACTACTGGCTCTTGCTCTGCGCCCGCTTTATAGAAGGTCTGCCTCATGGCGCCTACTTCGGAACGGGTACCATCGTGGCGGTGAAGATTGCCAAAGAGGGTAAGGGAACCAATGCCGTGGCGATGATGTGCGCAGGTATGCCGGTGGCCAACCTGCTGGGTGTGCCGGTGGGAACCTTCCTGAGTCACATGTTCAGCTGGCGAGTACCTTTTGTCAGCTGTATCGTGCTCGGACTCATCACCTTATACATGATTCACAGATGGGTTCCGGATGTAGAAGCACTGCCCAACAACGGTATGAAGGCACAGTTCCATTTCCTCCGCAACAAGGCTCCGTGGCTCATCATCGCAGCCACCTTCCTGGGCAATGGCGGCATTCTCTGCTGGTTCAGTTATATCTCGCCACTGCTTCAGATGGAGGGCGGATTCAGCGCAGCCAGCATCTCTCTGCTGATGATTCTTGCAGGCGGCGGAATGGTAGTAGGCAATCAGGTGAGTGCCTTGCTTGCCGACCGCTTCAAACCGGGCCGCTTTACCTGTTATCTCCAGTTTCTGGCAGCAGCGGCACTTCTGCTCACCTTCTTCCTCGCCCCTTTCGGCTGGGTATCAGTGGTGCTGATGTTCATCTGCTGCGCCTGTCTTTTCGGCATTGGATCGCCTGAGCAATTCCTCATTGTGAAGCACGCCAAAGGTGGCGAAATGCTGGGCGGCTGCTGCATTCAAGGCGCCTTCAATCTGGGTAACGCCATGGGAGCTTTCCTCGGTGGTATTCCTGTTGCGATGGGATTAGGATACAACTTCCCTGCCCTTATCGGTGTGCCGATGGCATTGGCAGGAGCCATCTGTCTGCTGATTTTCCATAAGAAATATGAATAAAAATGCGATAATCCGAAATAAATCACTATCTTTGCAGAAGAATTTCAAATAAACAAAGAAACATGATGAAACTTAACAAGACTTTCCTTACCCTGGGCTTGGCTGCAGCACTCCTGCAGATGCCAGCCTCATCGTTCGCACAGACTGCGGGCGGTAACCGTCAGAATCCTCTTTTAACAAAGAGCAGTCTTCCATTCGGTGCTCCTGACTTCAGCAAGATTCAGGAGAGCGACTACCTGCCAGCCATCGAAGCGGCTATCAGGGAGCAGCGTGCCAACATCCAGAAGATTGTAAACAACAAAAAGAAGCCAAACTTCCAGAACACCATCCTCGCCTATGAGGAGAGCGGTACGCTGCTCGAAAAGGTGACTAACATCTTCTTCGGTCTCACCAGCGCCCACAAGACTCCGGGCATCGCCGAAACCGAAAAGAAGGCTACCCCATTGCTGACCGAACTCGATAATGAGATTTCGTTCAACAAGAAACTCTTCGAGCGCATCAAGTATGTTTACGATAATGAATATAAGAAACTCAAGGGCGAAGACAAGCGCCTTACTGAGGTTATCTATAAGAGTTTTGTACGTTCAGGTGCCCTCCTTTCTGCCGAGAAGATGGAGCGCATGAAGCAGATCAACTCCCGCATCTCTGAGTTACAGCAGGAATGGGGCAATCTTCTTCCTGCCGCTACCAACAACGCCGTGGTTTGGGTGAACAGCAAGGAAGAGCTCGCCGGATTGAGCGATGCTGACATTGCACAATGCAAGAAAGATGCAGAGAGCCGCGGAGGCAAGGCACCTTACTGCATCGTCATCATCAACACCACCCAGCAGCCTATCCTCACCAATCTCCAGAACCGCGAACTGCGCAAGAAGGTGTATATGGCAAGCATCCACCGTGCCGACGGAACCAATCCTGATTTCAACACCTTCCCTATCGTAACCGAGATTGCCAAATTGCGTGCCGAGAAGGGCAAGCTGATGGGATATGACAACTATGCCGACTATTCGCTCGAAAAGACGATGGCTAAGAACAGCAAGAATGTGGATGATTTCCTGAAGCAGCTCATCAAGGAATATGCTCCTAAGGCTGATGCTGAAACCAAGGCGATAGAAGCGTATGCCCAGAAGACGGAGGGCAAGGACTTCAAGCTGCAGCCATACGACCGATTCTATTATTCTGCGAAGATGAAGAAGGAGATGCTCAACATTACCGATGATGAGATTAAGCCATACTTCAACATCGACAGCGTACAGGTGAATGGTGTGTTCTATGCCGCCCATCGTGTTTACGGACTGAACTTCAAGCAGCGCAAGGATATCCCAACCTATCACCCAGACATGAAGGTATTCGAGGTGAGCGACAAGAACGGCAAGCCAATCGCCCTCTTCTACAGCGATTACTTCCGCCGTCCTACCAAGCGTGGCGGTGCATGGATGAGCGCCTTTGCCAAGCAGAGCAAGCAGCGCGGCCAGTTGCCTATCATATATAATGTATGCAACAACGCCAAGGCACCGGAGGGTCAGCCATCTCTCATCACATGGGATGAGGTTACTACCCTGTTCCATGAGTTCGGTCATGCACTTCACGGAATCCTTTCCGACTGCAAGTACAATACCCTGTCAGGAACAGCCGTTGCCCGCGATTTCGTAGAGATGCCATCCCAGTTTAACGAATCGTTTGCATCTATTCCGGAGATATTCGACCATTACGCCCGTCATACCGAGACCGGTGCTGCGATGCCAGCCGATCTGAAAGAGCGCATGCTGAAGAGCATCAGCTTCCAGACCGCTTATTCACTGGGCGAGAATCTGGCTGCAACCTGTCTTGACCTTGCCTGGCACAAGATTAGCGAAGAAGAGGTGCCTTCACCTTATATGGCAGGCGCCTTCGAGAAGGAAGAGCTTCACAACATCGGTTTGCTCAACACCCAGATTCCTCCTCGCTACAGCACATCATACTTCAACCACGTATGGGGCGGCGGTTATGCTGCAGGCTATTATAGCTATCTCTGGACAGAGGTGCTGGCTGTGAACATCGCCGACTACTTTGCAAAGCATGGTGCCTTAGATCCAGCCGTTGGTCAGGCATTCCGCGATAAGATTCTGAGCCGTGGCAACACCAAGGACCAGTTGGAAATGTTTACCGACTTTACAGGTATGGAGAAGCCAGATGCTTCCGGATTTCTGAAAGCAAGAGGTTTGTAATGCAAAAAAAATTACGATATGAAACAGACCAACTTTTATACAGCAATGTTGAAGATAAAGCGTACGGCACTACTGGCAGTAGGCCTTACGCTCTTTCAGGTTCTGGCATGGGCAGGGCCTCGCAGTTTCCAACAGGCACAAGCTATTGCCGAGCGCCAGGCTGCCCTGCAAGGCATCATAATGGACCAGCAGCAGGTAAGCAAGGCTAGAAAGCAATATCTGCTGAATGGTAGCAGTTCTTCAGAGACAGCTACCAGCTATTATGTTTTTGACAACGGAGCCGACAAGGGATTCACCATCGTTTCGGGTGATGATGAACTGCCGGAGATTGTAGGTTATTCGGCTCATGGCAACTCTGAGAATCTGATGAAGACAGAAGGATGTGCAGCGTTTCTGAAAGCTTATCAGAAGTTTGTTGCAGCCTTCACCCAGGGTGATGCCAAAGCCAGAAAGATTTTGGCTGAGCAGAGAGCACTGAAGGCTGATGGCCGTTATCAGCAACCAAAAATAGATCCGCTCTTGGGAGATATTGCCTGGAACCAGGAGACACCTTATAATAATATGTGTCCTGAATATGAAGATTCTGAGCTGAGTACTACAGGATGCGTAGCTACAGCCATGGCACAGGTGATGATGTATTATAAGCATCCTAATGAGCTGCAGGCTACCATTCCCGCTTATACCACCGCAACCAATAAGCTCAAGGTTAATGCCATCAGCGAGGGTGAGAAATATGACTGGGACAACATGCTCCCTACCTACACCGAAGGGGAATATAATACCATTCAAGCCGATGCAGTAGCCAAACTGATGTTCCATTGTGGAGCTGCAGTACAGACGGATTACGGAGATTCTTCGGGTGCATTGGTACGTCCAGAAGATATGTCAACCTATTTCGGTTATGATGCTGACCTCTTGCAGGAGGTTTACCGCTCAGTCTATACGCTGGCAGAATGGAAGAAGATTCTCGACCGGGAGTTGGAGGACAAGCGCCCTATCCTTTATGGCGGTGTTCGCTCTTATGAAAGGGGCCACCAGTTTGTCTGCGATGGTTCTGACGGAGAAGGTCTCTATCACATCAACTGGGGCTGGTCAGGCGACAGCGATGGATATTTCGACATCACCCTCCTCGACCCTGACGTCCCTGGAACAGGTGCCGGCACACCGGCTGACGGCTATAACCGCGACTGCTCTGTCATCATCGGTATTGCGCCGGACAACGGAATCAAGGATGAGCCGCTGGTAAAAGAGCATTCTCTTTACGCTGATGCCTATGAAGATCACAGAAAATGTACCATCACCAACGGCGAGCGCAAGAATGCATCAGAGCAATTCTCGCTAACGGTTACACCTGTATTTTCTAATCCTACCCACAATGAGTTCAAAGGCTTAGTAGCTCTTGGCATCAGAAATGAAGACGGTTCATATACGCCAATCACGCAGAGTACGGAAGTAGCTATGGAAGCGAGGAAGTCAAATGGGGAATATGAAAACTACTATCCTAATTTCAACCTCAACTATGCCTTCCCTGTAGGAGCCACTGTTCTTTACGAAATCTACAGTACTGATAATGGTAATAAGTGGGATGTATGTGCCTATGTAGAGAATGTTGTTCCGTTCGAACTGGAAGCTACTTCCACATCGCTTACGCTGAATGGCAATAAGCTTTCGGCAGACTTAAAGAGCAACGAGGCAATCCAGTTTGATATGGACAATTCGTTTGATATTACCATCAGGAACGACAGCCAGCGCGAATATCTCGGTCTGATAAACGTTTACACCAGCGAAACCAGCACGAAGCCAACCTTTAATGAAGACTCTCGCAGAGCAGAGGAATATATGTGTGTACCGGCAGGTGAGTCTAAAACCCGCACCATTACATTATACCAGCCAGCAAATGAAATGTATGTCTGGGTAACCGACCGTGATGGCGAGATCTTATTGGATGGTGTGAAGTTTAAGGTTGGCGAGAGTACAGGCATCAGTCAGATAACCGCCCAGAACAACGTCCGCATCAGTTCTGCAGCCGGTGTACTCACGATTGTATCAGCAGAATCCAAGTTGATTCCTGTTTACAGTATCGGAGGTCAGTTTATCACCAAGTTATCCCTTTCAGCCGGTGTTCCTGTCCAGGTTAACCTGCGTCCAGGAATCTATATCGTAGCCGGCAGAAAGGTAGCTGTCAAATAAAGATTTCTACAAATAAGAAAAAGAGTGTGTCATAAGTTAATGACACACCCTCTTTCTTTATCCTTTAATAGCCTGAGGTGTCCAGCTCTTCAGGAATCTGAGCACCTTTTCTTCGTTATATCCCTTACCTTCTTCCAGGAAGCTGGAATCCTGGATATGGAGAACCTTTCCGGTTTCATCGAGCACCACAAAGACCGGGAATCCGAAACGCTGAGGATTGTTCAGTCGCTTCATCAACTGCTCAGCCTTCTTCACCGCCGCATCACCGGCAGTTTTTCTGCGATTGTAGTTCACATGAATATATTCGAAATAATCATTCACCATCTTGTTGACCGCAGCATTCTTCTCTACAAAATCGGCAAACTTCAAGCACCATGGGCACCAGTTACCACCTACCTGACAGATAACAAACTTGCCATTCTTCTTGGCTTTAGCCAAAGCCTCATCAATCTGAGCCATCGGATCGATGCTTTCATTATACACCTTCTTGAGAGCAGTCTGCACCTGAGCAGGTTTCAATGCTCCTGCCTGGTCGAGCGAATCCAGTTTCTTCATCATCTCCTCCGCCTTCACGGTAGAGAATGCAACCTTACCTTCCGGATTGATCAGATAAGAGGTAGGAATCCATGAGATGTGATAATCCTTGGAAATCTTAGTTTCCTTCCATTTCTTAAACTCACAGTATTGCAACCAGCTATACTGATTATCGCCCAGATATTTCTTCATCTTCACCTCATCGGTATCAAAAGAAACACCCACTACCTGGATCTTGGTATTGTATTTGTCATAGATAGCCTTCACCATCGGCATGTCTCTTCTGCAGTCTGGACACCAGGAAGCCCAGAAATCGAGCACGGTCCAGACACCCGGAACCGTCTTTCCGTCTTTATCCTTCTGAGTCTTCTTATCTGAAAGCTGGAAGATTTTCTTACCCGTCTTACTGTCAGTAATCGTGAAGTCGGGAGCCTCGGTGCCTACAGGCAGCAAGTCAAGCGATGTCTGTGCTCTACTGACGACAACCGTCATCAGGAGCAAAAAGAATAATAGTTTCTTCATACAATTTTTCTGTTTATATCTGTTACTTCAAATATATATATTAATATTAACCATCGAAACTAGAACTGATAATAAATGAACGGTTGTACACTCTCCTGGGAAACCTCCACCACCATCTGCAGACAGATGATGAAGAGCAGCAGTTTAGCCACCCAAGGCAGGAGGATGAACCGCGCCTGAAGACGGTGATACTGGCGCTCGGTAAAGAGATTGCTCAGCATGACACCGATGATGCAAAGCGTCCAGGCAGGACGGGCATGGAAGAAAGGCACCAGATAATCAATACTGAAATCATTTGCCACCTTATCATACATCTTCCCCAACACACCCAAATCCTTAGCACGGAAGAACGACCACGCAAAGCATATATATAAATAGGTGATGAGCCAGCTGAGGGAATTGCCAGCCAGCGTACGGGGAATGCTTATGCCCAACTGACGGCTGAAGAACTTATGCACCACAAGTCCGAAACCATGAAGAGCACCCCAGATGACGAACATCCAGGAAGAGCCATGCCATAAGCCTGCCACCAGCATGGTGAGGAAGTTGTTGAAATACATGCGCACCTTTCCCTTCCGGTTTCCACCCAGCGGAATATACACATAATCGCGGAACCAAAAGGAAAGCGAGATGTGCCAGCGACGCCAGAACTCGGTAACCGAGAGTGAACGGTAAGGGAAATAGAAGTTGTCGGGCAGATAGAAACCCAGGATGGCTGCCACACCGATACTCATATCGCTGTATCCCGAGAAATCGAGGAAAATCTGGACTGGATAGCCGAAGAGTGCTGCCAGATTCTCAAAACCCGAGAAGGTTTGAGGCGCATCAAACACCCAGTTGTTGAACTGTGCGATATAATCGCTCAGCATATTCTTCTTGACCAGTCCCAGCATGATGAGAAAGAGTCCCGTCCAAAGCATTCTGCTGGAAGCCTGTTCGTTTCGTTTCAGTCTGGGTATCAGATTGGCGGCACGGGTGATAGGACCCGCCATCAGCAGCGGAAAGAAGGTGAGATAGAAGCAATACTCCAGGAGTGTTACCTCCATGTCAAACTTACGCTTATAGGTATCTACCGCATAGCTGATAGCCTGGAAGGTATAGAACGAGATACCTACAGGCAGAGCGATAGACTGCAGCGAGAAGTTGGTACTGAGCATCTCGTTGACTACATCGCCAATGATGAAATTGGTATATTTGAAATAGCACAGCAGAGCCAGGTCTACAAGCACCACGAAGGTGAGCAGCGCCTTGCGCGCCTTCCCCTCATGCAGTCTCATTTCCTGGGTTACGGCATAATTGATGCAAGCCGTAAGCGGCAGCATCCACATCACCATTCCGTTCACCTTATAGGCAAAGAAAAGGCTGAAGCAGATGACATACATCATCATGGCTGTGCGCGAATAGCTCTTGAGCAGGGTATAAATGGCAAGGAAGAAGATGAAGAGCAGCGCAAACGGAATGCTGCCCATCATCAGCGGAGAATCTGCCTGATAAACAAACAGCCGCTCTATCCAATGCCACAAGGCACTTATTTCGAATGTTGAATAATTCATTTGTCTGTTCTGAAGATATTATTTATTGAACTCTTTCTTATATGGAGTCTTTATGGTTTACATGCTTTACCGCTGGAACCGTCTTGTCAGCAGCCGGAGCCGTTTTTCCTGCAGTTTCAGGTACCTTGGTTGCAGCAGGACTTTCTGTGGTTTCAGGCACAGTTCCCTCAACAGGCATAGAAAGAGAATCCTTCTTCATAGCCGTGTTGTCTGCCCTATGTTTGGTTCCAGGAGGCAAGATGGTAATCTGTCTGTATCGGCGGTCACGCTTATCCGGCATTTCCAAACGGAACGGATGCACACAATGACCGCTATTCATCCACTCTACAATCTTATCCATCCACATGGCAGATGAAGCCATAGTAGGATGCCGGCCGTCTTTCTGGCGTTCGAAGGCAAGTTTGTAGCTAGGATAATAGCCTCGTGGTCCCATCACCTCACGGAGGAGTTTGTTATATCCATTATCCTCACACCAGTTTGGCGGACCGATCCATATCGTCGGAATATGACCAATCTTGCTCAGGATGGCACGGATGCGTTTTTCACATCCCTTCATATCAGACGTATACAGTTCGTTGCTGCCCAGACATACAAAGACATGGGTAGGTTTGATACGTTGGATATAATGCTGCAGGGTATCGGTAGCAGCCCAGTTTCTGGTACCCGAACTCACCCAGGTAATACAGGTGAGTTTGTGACCGTTCTTGTTGGCATAATCAGCCAGTCGCAGACCTAGATATTCCGACATCGAGTCGCCAAAGATCAGTACTCGCTGCGCCGCCGTATCCACGGGTTCCTTTATCATGCTGTCAGCCTTTTCCTCTTCAGCAAGCTCAGCCTCGCTTTTACCGGTGAGCGCATCCATTCCAATCTGTTTCAGCGGAATGTTTTCAGCCACTTGCTCTGGAATAAAGGCATAAGCCAGCAGTCCTCCAATGGCTATTGCCAGCAGGGCTATCATTTTCCAGGTTTCTTTCATTTTATATCTTTAATGAGTTTTGGTTATTCTTTTTCTTATACATTCGCCCGACATTACAGCTGAAAGGGAGTGAGCACATTGAGCAACTTTCCGAAATCGGCCTTCGAGATGCGCCTGCCTCTCAAGCTGCGCACCTGCGGATAGTCTTCGAAATAGTTCTCCATCGTAGTATACCACTGATGAGAAACCACTTCCCTGACCGTCTTCAGCTGATTTTCGATGCGATGGGCAAAACTCGGATTCACTCTCGAGAGATAATGTCTTCCATCATTCATTTCGATGGCAAGCATCAGATAGATTTGCGGTCCCTTCTTCTCTTTCCTGCTTCTTACGGTTTCGCTTACCTTCCAACCCTTGGTGGATGTCGATACTCTGATATCCCAGCCATACTGGCTGTTGAGCTTATCCATCAGCCCCTTGAACACAACCCCGTGAGCCGAGGTATCTTTCAGTCCTGTATAACCGATGATGTAATGTATCATCTCGTGGAGCAAGACACTCTTTGCCTGCTTGTCGGTCATATCATAATAAGTAGACATGGAGAGTTTGAAATCGTAGAGTTTGGTGCGTCCCCATCTGGAGGCCCGCTTATAGGCAAGTTGCCCCAAGCGAGTCTTGGCATGAGTAAGTCCGAGTTCAGGAACAGGCAGCTTTCCCCCGAAATATTCCTGGTCGAAACGCCTGAACCACTCCTCCATCCATTCTATTGTAACAATCATGTATGTATATTTATTCAATAATTATTCAGTTCTGTATATCAGATACTACAAAACGTTTGCAAAGATACAACTTTTTCTTTGTTTCTTTTAATATTTATCGAAAAATGCGTAACTTTGCACGCAAATTTCAACAAAAATGAACAAGACAGCACAACATATGCTACTCTACTCCTCTATCTTCATCATCATCATCGGTATCTCGCTCTTCCTGCTAGCCGTAGTCCTTGCCCTCACGGTATTCGTTGCCATCAAGAAATATGAGCATTACAAGCACAGAAGGCTGTCGAGGAAACACCGCAGAAGACATGTGGTAAAGGTAAAAAGGTAAAAAAGTAAAAGGGGGAAGAGAGGGGAAAAACCTATTTTATAGGGGAAAAAGAACATTTTTTGAAGGAAAAGAGAAAAAAATACCGAAAAAATTTGGTAATATCAAATAAAAGCATTACCTTTGCACTCGCTTTTGAGACATAAAGCTTTTGGGTAGTTACCAGAGTGGCCAAATGGGGCAGACTGTAAATCTGCTGGCTATGCCTTCGGTGGTTCGAATCCATCACTACCCACTTTTCCCAAAAATAACTCAAAAATTTAAGAGTCCGACTTTCGAAAGAGAGCCGGACTTTTTTCTTTTCATATAAATCCTGAACAAAAGAAGAAGAGTAAATTACTCTCCTTCTATCTGCGTATTTGGCCAATTCACCAGATATAGCATTTCTGTGGCTCGTGTAAATGCAGTATAGAGCCAGTGGATATAATCGGGAGTAAGCATTTCATCCGTCATATAGCCCTGGTCTACATAGACATGCGACCACTGTCCACCCTGCGCTTTATGACAGGTAACGGCATAGGCAAACTTCACTTGCAGAGCATTGAAATACGGGTCTTGCCGGATTGCCTTCATACGGTCTGCCTTCAGGGGTATGTCCTGATAATCCTCCTCTATCTTATGGAAAAGCTGCTCTTGCTGATCATGGGTCAAAGCAGGAGCCTCACTCATCAAGGTATCCAGCAATACCGTAGCCTCCAGTTCATAATTATCATAATCGGGAAATTTCAACAGAAGGGTGGCAAAATGAAAGCCGTAGAGGTCGATGCGACGGCTCACCTTCATCACCTTCGCCCTATCGCCATTAGCCAGGAAAGCAGGAATCTCATGACTTGGAACTTCGTTACTTTGAACTGTATGATTAGCTAAAGTATTAAATTTTTCACTCTTCACTTTTCGTTCTTCACTTAATTGCCTTTCCTTTATCTTCTTTCTTTCTTCCTCCATCCAATAATAATTGTTCTTCACAATCATCAGCATGTCGCCACTCTCCAGTTCCTCTTCCCTATCAAGCACCATGTTGCGGATGCCCTGGTTGAAGATGTTGGCGCGCTTGTTGCTACGAGTCACCACAATGGTATCGTCTAGTCCTACATGATGATAACTGTCGCCAAGCGCCTCGATGAGTTCTGCACCCGGCATTTCCCTGATATCCGAGAAACCGGAGAAACGGATTTTAGGCAGCTGGGTAATGTCATCGTGGGTAATCATCTGACGGATGCGGGTAGCATTAAAGAGAATACCCGACTGCTGACTCTGACGGACTACTTCGTTCAAATCACACTCATAAACCGACAGTCCATATCCCTGGAGCATCGCAGCAGAAAGGGCTGGTGATTCTTCCTCACCAACAGGAGGCAACTGTGCCTTATCGCCAATCAGCAAGAGGCGGTCGTTACGTCCCTGATACACAAAATGAATCAGATCATCTAGCAGACAACCGCTGCCAAAGGTGGTTCCGCCCAATCCCAGATTGGCAATCATCGAAGCCTCATCTACCATAAAAAGCGTATCAGTATAGAGATTATCATTGAGATTGAACTGTCCATCCACTCCGGCAAACGCCTTTTCGCGATAGATGCGGCGATGAATGGTATAGGCAGGCATCCCGCTGTTCAGAGAGAAAACCTTAGCCGCCCTACCCGTAGGAGCAAGGAGCATCACCTTCTGGCGAACAGCACGGAGCGTACGGACGATAGCACCCGAAAGCGATGTCTTACCGGTACCCGCACTACCCCGGAGAATCATCACAGCATGAGGATTACTATCCGTCATAAACTGCACGAAAACATCGAGCGCCTGAGCCTGTTCTGGGGTTGGCGGAAAGCCAAATTGCTGTAATATCTGATATTTTAACTCTTCAATGTTCATATTTCGAAAACTTTTAGTATCTTTGCAGAAAATTTACTGCACCTATTTGCTGTGCAAAAGTAATAATACTTTTTGAAATGAGAAAAAGAATAAAGAATAATTATATTTTGGGAGCATGCGTCATTATCATGATGCTACTCTGTATTCTGAGTGTAAGCCAGCCCATCCGCTTCCAGAAAGCCATGGCTAGCAGAGAAGCAGAGGTGAAGGAGAAACTGATGCAGATACGTCAGGCTGAAGAGAAATACAAGGCGAAACACGGCGTATATACAGGCGATTTTCCGACACTGGTAAAAGGCAAGTTCTTACAGGAAGATGCCCAATACATTCCCTATGCCGACGGTAAGAAGTTTACACTTGCTGCCACGGTTATCGTAGGAAAAAGCGGTAAGCAGATTCCAGTGATGGAATGTGGGGCCGGTTATGAAACCTTCCTCGACGGACTCGATGAAGGTTCCATCCAGCAGAAGATAGAGGAGGCCAACTATGCCGGCAACTATCCCGGACTCAAGATAGGCGATTTAACGACAGATAATAACAACGCAGGTAATTGGTAACAGATATGCAAATAAAAGGTAACAACATTCAGCAAGCACGACTCACCATCCGCGTGAGCAGAAACACCCTCAGTTTTTCGGTAGTTGACCGTGAAGCTGAGCATCAGCTCATCTATGAACCTTACACAGTAAAGAGTGGTGTTTCGATGGCAGCCAACTTGCGTCAGGCTTTCAAGGAGAGTACTCTCCTGCAGCGGGGATACCAGAAGGTACGCGTATATCTCGATTCGCCTATCCTGCTGGTTCCTATCGAAGAATTTCATGAAGAGGATATCGATGTGCTCTATCAGCATGCCTTCAACAGTCACAACAGCGATGCCATTCTCTACAGAGTGCAGCCGGAACTGAATGCGGTAGCGGTATTCCCTATCAACAAGGATTTGAAGATGGTGGTAGAAGACAACTTCAAGGATGTCCGCTTCACACCTATCATGCAACCGATGTGGCACTATCTGCATCATCGCAGTTTCACCGGCATTCACCGCAAGCTCTATGTTTATTTCCACGACAAGAAGCTGGACGTTTTCGGTTTCGAGAAGAACCGTTTCAAATTCTTCAACTCGTTCAATGCCGAGCATGCCAAGGATGCCCTCTATTTCATTCTCTATGTATGGAAGCAGTTAGGATTCAACCAGATGCAGGATGAGTTGCATGTATCAGGCAATGTTCCTGATAAGGATTGGTTCCTCTACAACACGAAACTCTATATCAAGAAGACCTTCATTCTGAACCCTGCCGCCGAATTCAACCGTGCGCCTATCACAGAGATTAAAGGTCTGCCATTCGATTTGATGGCGCTGTACCTAAGTAAGTAAAGTGCGTTGACAAAAAGGCGCTAGCCCCACTCAACATTCAACATTTAACATTCAACATTAAAACAAATGAGAATCATAACAGGACAATATAAGGGACGCCATTTCGATATTCCACGTTCGTTTAAGGCGCGTCCGACAACAGATTTTGCAAAGGAGAACATCTTTAATGTTCTGCAGGGATATATTGATTTTGAAGATACCTCTGCCCTCGACCTTTTTGCCGGTACGGGCAGCATTTCGCTCGAACTGGTATCACGAGGCTGCAGCCGGGTAATCAGCGTAGAGGCCGACCGCGATCATGCCAACTTCATACGCCAATGTTTTCAGAAGTTGGGCGAAGACAAAGATATTCTGATTCGTGGTGATGTATTCCGTTTTCTGAAGACCTGCAAGCAGAAGTTTGACTTTATCTTTGCCGATCCTCCATACGCCCTGAAGGAGTTGCCGCAGATTCCTGACCTCGTTCTGAATGGCGACTATCTCAACGAAGGAGGCATCTTCGTCTTTGAGCATGGCAAAGACTATGATTTTTCCGAGCATCCACGATTTCTGGAACACAGAAGTTACGGAAGCGTAAACTTCTCAATATTCAGATAAAAGCAAATTTTAGGCACGGATTACACGGATTACACGGATTTTTTATGAGATTATAAATTCGGAATATTGAATTTTAGCTCATAACTCCGTGTAATCCGTGTAATCCGTGCCTAAATAAATCCATACTTAAATAAAAATCCGTGCCTAATCACAGCAGCGGCGAGAGCAATCTTACCGTACTCTCGAAAAGACGCTGCCGGAACGGACGTTTTACGAAATAAGATACATCATCTACCAGGATACTCTTTGCCTCATCCCGCAGATAGACAGCCTTCACGCGCTGCGCCATCCCCTCATCAAAGAAGAACGCATTCGCTTCGAAATTATTCTCAAAACTTCGGAAGTCAATATTCGTACTGCCTATCGTACAGAGATTATCATCACTCACCAGCAATTTACTATGATTAAAGCCTGCCGTATAGAGATAAACCTTTACGCCAGCCTCTATCGCCTCTATCACATACGAACGCGATGCCCACTCTACCAGTTTGGCATCAGCATGACGGGGCAACATCAGACGGATATCCACACCCGCCAGAGCTGCTGTTCTCATGGCAAACAATACAGGTTCAGTTGGCAAGAAATAAGGCGTTTCCATATACACATACTTCTGGGCCTGAAGCAGGATGCGGACATAGCCCTGCATGATATCAGGCCAAGGACTGATAGGACTGCTCGTAACTATCTGTACGAGACAATTGTTGTGGATATGCGCACTGACCGGCGGATAATACTGGCGACTGGTAACCAACGTACGGTCTACGAAATACCAGTCTACCAGAAAGGCTCTCTGAATGGCGTAAACGCCACCGCCCTCTATACGGAGATGCGTATCGCGCCAAGCCTGTTTCTTATCACCCTTCACATAGCGCAGAGCTATATTCATGCCGCCGATAAAGCCCACCTTACCATCTATGACACAGAGTTTGCGGTGGTTACGATAGTTTACCTTACTCGTAAAAGCCGGAAAGCGGACTGGCATGAACGAATGTATATCAATGCCTGCATCACGCATACGTTCAAAGAATTCATCCTTCACCTTCCAGCAGCCTACATCATCATAAATCAGTCGCACCTCTACTCCCTGCTCCGCCTTATCAATCAAGGCATCAGCTATCAGATATCCCAAGGCATCGGCTTCGAAGATATAGGTATCGAGATGAATATGATGCTTTGCCTGTCCTATATTATATAATAAGGTAAGGAAGAAATCATAGCCATCGGTATAAATATCCACCTGATTATCTTTAAAAGGCAGCGCCCAACTCTGGTTGGCAAAGAGATTCATCAGCGGTTTATTGCTGTCTGGCAGGTGAAGATTCTCCTGCTCTACGAACTCGAGCATGGAGCGCTTGGTGAGCTGGTCCATGCTGCGGTCGCTGATAAGCCGTTCCTTGCGGGTATTCTGTCCGAAGAAGAAATAGAAGATGATACCCACAAAGGGGATGAAGAAGAAGACCAATATCCATGCCATCGTCTTGGCGGGCTGACGATTGTCCATCAAGACGGTAATGATAGCCGGAACGGTTATCACGACATAAAGCAACAGATATATCCAGTGAAAATAAATCATATAGCATTTCTCCTTTTAAATCTCTAATACTTCATTACAGAGTTCCTCCCCACAGGACAGGAGTTCCGGTTAATTGAAGATATTGTTTGCCTGACTCGCCAGAAGCGTGTTCATCTGCTTGAGTTTCATAAACTCCTGCAGCAGTTCACGATTGGTCGGATTCCTGGCAAACTCCTGCTGTACCTCAATAATACGCTGAGCAATATAATGAGTGCGGAAGCTCAAGATGTCTTTAAAGACAAACTGACGGAGCTTATCGGCGTTCATCTTCATCTGCAGACTAGCCGTAGATACCTCCTGGTCACCTGTAGGCAAACCTGCCAACCTGCTGATTTCCGGATTCGGATGATTGGCAAAATAAGTTTCGGCGACAAAATCATCTTCTTTTTCGAGATGCTCCACAGCCTCCTGCATAATCTGATTATATAAATCATTATGAAACTTAAAGCCATCTCCACCCAAATCAAGACTGATATACTGGGCCACAGCTACCTCCACATCATTTCCGTCTACATCCTGTACCGTGATGAGCTGGTCGCCATGATGAATAATCAACTGTACCAGAAGTCCTTCTACTTCCAGAAGTTTATCCAGTGGGGTAACCGCTCTCATCACCGATTGCGCCTGCTGCGCTGCCGCTACAGGCGAGTCTTTCAATCCCGCAGCACGTCGCTCGGCCTTTACCTGCTCACTCATACCGTTGCGCACAAAATTATTCAAGGCATTCACGATAATTGCCTCGTTCACGCCCAAACGGTGAGAACAGTCGGTGATATAAGAAGCGCGCGTTATCTGATTCTTGATTTTCGAGATGCTCTCTACAATCGAATTGATAGCCTGGCTTCGCTTTACAGGGTCTGTCACGCCGCGTAGCAGAATATCGGTCTTAAACTGTATGAAGTCGGTCTGATTCTCCTGAATATATCTTCTGAATTCCTCCGCCGAATGACTGCGGGCGAAACTGTCAGGGTCATTACCGTCAGGGAGGAAGAGCACCTTTACGTTCATCTCTTCTTCGAGCAGCATATCGGTACCTCGCAGCGCAGCATGAATACCCGCATTATCGCCGTCATAGAGAAGAACGATATTACTGGTAAAGCGGTGCAGCAATCTAATCTGATGCACGCTCAGCGCTGTACCCGAGTTAGCCACCACATTTTCGATGCCACACTGATGCATCGAGATAACATCGGTGTATCCTTCCACCATAAAGACACAATCCTCCTTGGCTATCGCCTTCTTGGCCTGATAGAGTCCATAGAGTTCGCGCTCCTTATGATAAATAACGCTATCAGGCGAGTTGACATATTTCTGGCTGATGCCCTTGGTTCTGCTGTCGAGAACTCGTCCGCCAAAAGCTACCACCTTGCCGCTCACGCTGAACCAGGGGAAGATGGCTCTACCCGAGAAACGGTCAAGAATCTTATCCTCACCCGACTTATTGCCGGCTTCGTCCTTATCCACCTTGAAGCAGAGTCCCGTATCAACCAGATATTTCGGATTATAGCCAGCCGCCTTAGCCGCTTCAGCAAGAGCAGTACGCTTAGGGAGCGCAAAACCCAACTGGAATTTTCTGATGATATCATCCCTGAAACCTCTTCCTCGGAAATAAGCCATACCGATAGCGATACCATCCACATCATGCAAGAGAATATCCTGGAAATATTTCGCCGCCCAATCGTTGACGATAAACATGGATTCTCTTTCGCTCTCGCGCTGTTTTTCTTCGTTGGTCAGTTCCCGCTCCTGAATTTCTATTTTATATTTCTTGGCGAGCCAGCGAAGGGCATCGGGATAGGTCATCTGTTCCAGTTCCATCAGAAAGTTGATTGCATTACCTCCCTTTCCACAGGTAAAGCAATGACAGATACCTCTTGTTGGAGATACAGAGAAAGATGGATTGGAATCGTTATGAAAAGGACACAAGCCGACATAATTGATGCCACGTTTCTTGAGCGTAACAAATTCAGATACCACCTCTTCTATCTTGGTAGCATCCATAATTTTTGCTATCGTCGGTCTGTCTATCATTATATATATTCTTTTTTCTGTTTTTACTATGCAAAATTACTATTTTTCTTTGAAAACACAAAGAGAAACGGACAGAAAAGTAAAAATGAAACATATTAAAAACTAAAGATTACATAAAATAAAGTATATCCGGATAGTTTTGGCTACCTTTGCAACCGGCAAAAACACATTGCTGACAATCAGATAAAATAACAACAAGATAAATAAACATGAAACTAAACAACATCAAGCAAACATTCCTGGCTGGCGCTGCCCTGCTCTCAACAATCAGCATGAGCGCAGCCGACAGATTTGTAGATTTCAAGCAAGGAGACTTGCTGCTGAATGCCAATAACCGGGTAGAAATCTACATGGACACCAACGACTGCAAAGGAGTGAGCTATGCTGCTCATGCCCTGCTGAAAGATATCAAAAGTGTGAGTGGAGCCACAGCCACCCTCACCTCGGATGCCGGTTTTCTGAAAAAAGCCGACACAGCCCGACCAGTTATCCTCGTAGGCACCATCGGCCATTCAGCAGCCATCGACCAACTGGTAAAACAGAAGCGCATCAACGGAAATCTACTGAAGGGCAAACGTGAAAAGTTTATCATCACGCTCATAGATGGTCAGCTCGTCATTGCTGGCAGCGACCGCCGAGGCACCATCTACGGCATCTACGAACTCTCGCAGCAGATGGGCGTATCGCCTTGGTATGACTGGGCAGACGTGCCTGTAGAGCACCACGATTCTATTTTCGTAAACAAGGGTATCTATACAGATGGCGAACCAGCCGTACGTTATCGCGGCATCTTCCTCAACGATGAGGCGCCTTGCCTAACGTCATGGGTAAAGAACACCTACGGCACCGGATATGGCGACCACCGTTTCTATCAGCGCGTTTTCGAATTGGTATTGCGACTGAGAGGTAACATGATGTGGCCTGCCATGTGGGGTTGGGCTTTCTATGCCGATGACCCGGAGAACGAGAAGACGGCAGATGAAATGGGCGTAGTGATGAGTACTTCCCATCATGAGCCGATGGCCCGCAACCACCAGGAATACGCCCGCAACCGAAAGGGATGGGGACCATGGAACTATCAGAAGAACAAGGCAAACCTGCAGAAGTTCTTCCGTGAAGGCATTGAGCGAATGAAGGGAACTGAACAGATTGTAACCATCGGAATGCGCGGCGACGGCGATGAAGCGATGAGCGAAGAGGCAGATACGAAACTGATGACCAACATCATCAACGACCAGCGTAGGATTATCGCTGACGTAACCGGCAGAAAGGCTAGCGAAACCCCACAGGTTTGGGCACTATATAAAGAGGTATTGGATTACTACGACAAGGGCATGAAGGTGCCTGATGACGTAACCCTCCTGCTCTGCGATGACAACTGGGGTAACGTGCGCCGTGTGCCGAATGCCAAGGAACGCAAGCACAAAGGCGGTTGGGGCTTATACTATCACGTAGATTACGTAGGTGCTCCAAGAAACTCAAAGATGCTCAACGTTACTCCTGTACAGAATCCTTGGGAGCAGTTGACGCTTGCTTACGAGAATGGCATCGACCGTCTCTGGATTCTCAATGTGGGCGACCTCAAGCCGATGGAATATCCTATCAGCCAGTTTATGGACATGGCTTGGAATCCACATAAATACGATGTAAACAACATCACCCGCCATACCCGCGACTGGTGCGCACAGCAGTTTGGTGAATCGCAGGCCGATGAAGCAGCCCGCATTCTTAACCTCATCTGCAAGTACAACGGCCGCTGCACCCCAGAGATGCTCGACAAGAACACCTACAGTCTGGAAAACGGTGAATGGCAGGAGGTGGTAAACCAGTATCTCCAGCTCGAAGCCGATGCGCTGCGCCAGTACAACAGTCTGCCGGCATCCTATCACGACGCCTATCGTCAGATTATCCTCTTCCCTATCGAGCTGATGAGCAATCTGCATCAGATGTACTTTGCCCAGGCACAGAACCATGCCCTCTATAAACAGGGCAATCCGAAGGCGAATGTATGGGCTGATGAATGCGAGCGCCTCTTCAAGCGCGATTCGCTGATTTGCGACTATTACAATCATAAGATGACTGGCGGCAAGTGGAACGGCATGATGACCCAGAAGCATATCGGCTATAAGAGTTGGAATGATGATTTCGAGAAGGATACCTGTCCGGAGCTCTTCCGGGTAACCTCCAAGGATGGAGTGATTATCAGCGAAAACAACGGCGTGGTAGAAATCGAAGCTCCTTACTATAGCAGCAAGACGGATGCTGCCGAGGCAAAATGGACAGAGATTCCATTCATGGGCAAAAGCGTATCGGCAATGACTCTGATGCCGTATACCAAGAGTGTAAAGGGAGCCAGCATCACTTACAAGTTTAAGATGCAAGTTAGCAAAACTTCGGATGGCAAGGCATTTAACGGCAAGCAGAAGGTTCGCATTCATGTGATTACCAAATCAACCTTGGATTATCTCAACAAGGGCGGATTAACCTATGGTGTAAGTTTAGATGGCGCTTCTCCTGTAGAGGTTAACTTCAACAAAGATTTGAACGAGAAGCCGGAGAACATCTACAATATCTATTATCCAACGATAGCCACTCGCATCGTGGACAAGGTGATAGAGCTAGAGCTGCCAGCCTCATCCGATGGCATCCACAGCCTCACCCTCACTCCTAACGACCCAGCCATCGTCTTCGAGAAAATCGTGATTGATGGAAGAGGAGGAAAAAAGAGAGTCAAGGTGATTTAGGCTGGCTGCATACAAACCTGCCAGCTTACATACGTTGAATAACTATTTATCCGGAATTTACTGTGATGTAAGATCAGAAATCCCCAGCCTTTTTTCTCAAGCAGGCTGGGGATTAGACTCTCCTGTCAGATGAACATTTTTATACATAACTTTCGCATGTGGGAAAGTTAAGGGAAGTAAGAGAAATGATATTCTTGTATGACTTATGCTTAGACATTATTATATTTGAATTTGTCAGACGCTGTCTAGAATATTTAATTAGTCTTTATTCATCTTGTACTCTTTTATTAAACATTTCTTCGCACCAATCAATATGTTTATCGTAGATTTTTTCTTGTTGATATTCTCAAACAGCGAACTTCTGTTATAGTCTCTCACGTCTGTATGAACAAAAGAAGCACATGCCTTAACGACATCAGCAGGATTGCCAACATTTATGACTCCGAAATAAGAAGAATTGCCCATACGAGAACTTCTTTGTATCAGTTGTATCAATGTCATCTATCACAAGAATCTCATTCTTGATATAAAAGTCCATTTCTCTTAAAAGGAAGCCTTTCAAATCCTTATGAATGAAATAGTCACAACGATTTTTCTCCGTATAAGTTGTAAGATGGCGCAGCAGCAATGTAGTGTGATTTTTCACTCCATCACATCCTCATTCTTAAGAAATTGGAACAGCCCCATGAAGACATAACCATTAGCATCCATATATGTGGCAATGTCATCGCCCACAATAATTATCTTGCGGAAAGAATCGTCTATCTTCTTCAGCGAGGCAAGCTCTTGCTCACGCTTCTCTTCCGTTGGCAAAGAATATGCCGACTGGATGTAGTACTTGTTGAGACCATTCGTGGCAATGAAGTCTATCTCATACTGTTGGTAGGTACTCTTGCCATCACGCATCACCCGACTCTCCACCACACCGACATCCACCACATAGCCACGGATACGCAACTCATTGTAGATGACATTCTCCATGATGTGGGTAACCTCCTGTTGCCGGAAATTCAGTCGGGCATTACGCAAGCCGACATCCACCACATAATATTTCTTGATACTCTCATAATACTTCCTGCCTTTTACATTATAGCGGCGAGCACCCTCGAAGAGGAAAGCATTCTCCAAGCATTGCATATAGGAAGACACAGTATCCGCATCAAGCTTTACATGCTGCACACTCTCCAAAGTATTACGTATCTTGCTCGGATTGGTCAGCGATCCAATGGAAGAACATAAGGAATCCACCAAGCACTCCAAAGCCACACGATTCTTGATACCATTTCGCTCTACCACATCATCAAAGTATGTCTTTTGCCATAACCTTTGAAGATAACTCACCTTCTGCTCAGGAGTAGGATGATTACGAAGAGCAGGCATTCCTCCGTATGTATAATATTCCTTCCAAAGTTCGTTAATAGAATCAGACCTATCTGTGCAGAACTCCTTAAAGGAGAAAGGATAAACTCTCACCTCATCACCACGACCTCGAAAAATCGTATTGATGTCACTTGAAAGAAACTTGGAGTTACTGCCTGTGATATAGACATCAACATTGTCATGAGCATTCAAGCCATTCACAATACGCTCAAATCCCTCTACCATTTGTATCTCATCAAGAAATACATAATAGCTGGCATCTTCATCTATTATCTTGGAATAGAGATAGCGTTTCAGAACCATCGGATTGGTCAAATCCTCCCCTGTAATATCCTCATCCACATCAAAAGACACCATGATTATGTTTTTCTTAGGCACACCTTGACTCACCAAATAGTCATGATAAACCTTTTTCAGAAGCCACGACTTACCACATCGACGAGTCCCCGTTATGATTTTCACCTCACCATTGTCTCGCCGATGAATCAACTTTTGCAGATAAATCTGTCTATTTACATACGTTGCCATAATCATTTATTCCGATTTTACTGCAAATTTACAATAAATTCCGAATAGGACAATTTTTTTGATAAGACAAAGTGATTTTTATAATATTTATTAACTAAACAAGCACTGAAAATCAGATAAATAAGGTATCTTTCCATCTTTTATCATAAAAGAAAGATCTACCCATAAGAGCTTATTCCATTCCGAATTTACTGTAAATTTGCAGTAAATTCGGAATGGGCAACCAACAAGTCATGCTTCCTTTATATAAAAGGATCGAGCAATGCCATCAAGTCAGCCTTCGACATCGCACCACTCTCCCGATACAGCACCTCGCCATTGCGGAAGAGCATCAAGGTTGGCACTGAGCGAATGCCATACTGTGCCGCCACATCATTGTGAGCATCTACATCTACCTTGATGATGCGAAGCTTGTCGCCCACCGTCTTCTTCAAGTCTTCCAACACAGGGTGCATCATCTTGCAAGGTTGGCACCATGTAGCAAAGAAATCAACCAATACCAGTTGATTGCCAGATATTACATCATTGAATGTTTCCATAAATTACCTTTTTTATAATATTTCACTTCTCTCTCAACATCCATTCCCACGTAGGAAGAACATGAACCTGCTTGCCATCTATCTCAAGTTCTTCCTTCTCCTCCATCGTAAGAATATATCCCTCAGCCAAGCCATAAGCATTCATGGCTTCCATCAGCCCCTCGATTTCCCGCTTGCGAGTTTTCTCGTCATTCATCACTATCGTTACTTGATAAGCCTTGATGATTCGCATGCCCTCTCTAACAACAAAGTCGCACTCCTTCTTATCTGCATGATAAAAAACATCATATCCGCGGCGTTTCAACTCGATGAACACGATGTTTTCCAACTTCACTCCCATATTGTCGGTGGCATTCAATCATTTATTTACTTGCAAAAATACGATTTTTTAAGTAAACAACCAAATAAATCTTCATTTTTATTCATTCAGAATGAGTAATTTCTATCATTTTTACTCATTCAGAATGAGTAATTCTGAGCAAAAATAGATAGTCTCAGCCTCATCACATACCTCCCCCTGCGAATTGCCAAGGGTGAGATGGATGGTAACAATGTTGTGACTTATATGATGCAAGAAAGCAATTATAACGATGCAAGAAAGCTATTATAACGATGCAAGGAAGCAATTATAACGATTGCGTGACATTTGTCATGCGATTATACGACACTTATCATACGGTCGGATGACAAATGCCGTATAATCACATGACATATACCAATGTTTAAATAAACCTAATAGTTTACACCAAAAGATACAAGTTATCACATTATTATATATATTTGCATCATCTTTCATAGAAGACAAAGAATATAGAAAACAACGAACCATCAAACAACAAGAAATATGGAACTGAAATACGATATTTACACTCTCAACAATGCCCAGGGCACAGGAGAAAAGCGCCAATACGTTCGTATCGTGCAGCATGAACCTATGACCGAGAAGCAACTGCAAGAGAAAATCCAGAACCGCTGCTCACTCACCAAGGGAGATGTGGCTGCGGTGTTGGCAGAGCTTCACGACCTTATGGTGGAAGAATTCTCCATGGGACGCCGCTTTTATATCCCAGAGATAGGCTACTTCTCCATGTCGGCTAGCCTAGAGATGCCAGAGGAGAATCCTGACAAGAAGATTACGGGCAAGGAAGTACGCATCACCGGCATCAACTTCCGACCAGAAGGTAAGCTAATGGAGGAAGTACAGCGCAACGTCCATTTCGTCCGCTCCCGCTATTCCAACCAATCCACAAAATACTCTGAGGAAAAGCTATTGGCGAAAATCAAGGAGTATCTCCAAGAGAACCGCTATATCACCACTCGCATCCTGCGCATCCTCTTTGGCTTGACTCCTTACATGGCACAGAAGTGGCTCAACCATTTCTGCGAGAAAGGCATCATGGAGAAGGAAGGCACCCAGCATGCTCCTATCTATTTCTTGAAGTGAAGGGAGGAAGAAATTCTATATTTCAATTTAATCATCATTATCATGACAAAGGAAGAGCTGATAGACAGAATCAACGACATCGAATGGGAGGACTTCGAGGCTAAGGAGGCCAAGAGCGAACTCCCTAAGAATATATGGGAAACCGTAAGTGCATTCGCCAACACTTCCGGCGGATGGATAGTGCTTGGAGTAAAGCAGAATGGCAAGAAGTTTGAAATATCAGGAGTTGACAATGCAGAGAAGTTGGAACAAGAGTTCTTGGGCACCTTGCGTTCCCAAAAGTTCAATGAGCCAGTCGATGCCAAGAGCATGCTCTATCATATAGATGGACATAAGGTTTTGGCATTTCATATCGCCTCATCACCCCACAAGCCTATCTACTATAACAATCCACAGAATACATTCATCCGATTTGGCAGTGGAGACCAGCGAGCAACCAATGGTGAGATAACCGCCATGTTTCATAACCAATCATTCGGCATCAAGTCTGAGCAGATACTCTTAGACTCCAATCTCTCCATGCTCAACGAGGATACCATTCGCGACTATCGCAATTACTTCAAGCTATACAGTCCTCGACCTAATCTGATAGGCAATGACATCGCCGACTTCTGCAAGCGCATCGGCATCGCCGATAATGAGGGACATCTGAATTATGGCGGCTTGATGTGCTTTGGCAAAGAAGAATGGGTTCGCCGCTATGTCCCTACGTTTTGGATGGACTTGGTGGAGATTCCTGGCAGAAGCGTGAGAGAAGCACGAACTCGCTATACCTATCGCATCCCAGAGCAAGAGAACCTTTGGGAGTATTTTCAGATTATGATTAGGAGACTGCGCCTCATCGTGGATACTCCATTCATGATGAACGACGAGGGATTCAATGTGGAAGACCGCTCGCAATTCAAGATTCTGAGAGAGGCATTGGTCAATATGCTCTCCCACTTCGACCCTTTCAGCACCATTCACTCCTGCATCCATATCTACACCGACAGAGTCGAGTTCTTCAATGCAGGTGGCTATCCTGTGCCTATATCCCAACTGGGCAACCATCTCTATTCCAATCCTCGCAACCCGATTATCGCCAAGATATTCAGACTGGTAAATCTATCAGAAACTATCGGTTATGGTTTCGACATGATGAATGAGTGGAAGGAAATCACAGGAAATGACGTGACTTTTGAGAGTGATATCTGCACCAGCACTGTCACTTTTTGGCTGGATAGTGACAAAGCTAGTGACAGAGCTACTAACAGAGCTACTAACAGAGCTACTAACAGAGCTACTAACAGAGCTGAAGGTGATAATACATATACAGATGCAACAGACAAAGTTGTATCCATTCTTAGATTCTGCAAAGAAGCAAAATTTAGAAAAGAAATATTTGAACTACTAGGTGTTACTTACCAATTCAAGAACTTTAAAGCATTCATCGAGCCACTGCTCCAACATGATTATCTGGAACTTACGGTTCCTGACAAGCCGACAAGCCCTAAACAGCAATACAGAACAACCAAAAAGGGACTTTTGTTCTTGGAGACTGTATAAACAGTAACAGAGCTGGTAACAGAGCTAGTAACAGAGCTAGTAACAGAGCTAGTAACAGAGCTAGTAATAGAGCTAGTAATAGAGCTAGTAACAGAGCTAGTAACAGAGCAATAGTAACTATGTCGGTAACCATGTTGGTAACTATGTCACAAAAAATATAATATACAATGAGCAACTTAACATTATCAATAACAACCATCGGTGATTTACTTCTTCGCCAGAAGATAACGAATGGTGATAAGCCCATAGAAGATGTTAGCCTCAACATCCCTATCTATCAGCGACCATATAAATGGACAGCACGCAATGCCATCCAATTGCTTGATGACATCATCGAAGCGATGAATAGCAACAAAGAAAAGTATAGAGTAGGCACTCTCATCTTGCACCAGCAAAAAGGAGACCGTTATGACATTGTAGATGGGCAGCAACGTACCATCACATTCTCTCTGTTATTAACTGCATTAGGCGAAAAGAATATCAGTTTCTTACAGCAGTCAGTTTACAACAATGAGCATAACTGTCGTAATATTCCAAACAATTATCAGGCTTTGTGTCGCCGCATAGGTAAGAAGTCTGAAGATAAAAATGATGAGCACGAGAAGGAAAAAGAAAGATTAAAAGGGTATATTGAAAATAATTGCGAACTGATTGTTGTAATTACAAAAGATATATCAGAAGCTTTCCAATTCTTCGATTCTCAAAATGCTCGTGGCAAGGCTCTCTATCCTCACGACTTGTTGAAGGCATATCATCTACGAGAGATGGCAGGTGTAAGCGAAGAAGAAACAGAAAAAATTGTCAAAGGATGGGAACAAGTCTCCCAAAGCAACTTGGCTAATCTTTTTGGCAACTATCTCTATCGCATCAAGGAATGGGTAAATGGTAACAAAGCTAATGTACTCAATGAACATAACATTCAAATGTTCAAGGGCATTACTCGTTATGCCAAAACTCCTTATGCCCAGTTCTTCAAGGCAGCATATTGCTATGCCGACATGGTAAATTCATCTGCAATGCCATTTGTATCAGGCATACGTAACATCAACGCTTTCCAATTGAATACACCAATCATTGCAGGTAAGCCTTTTTTCGAATATACCAAACATTACTATAACATCTTGAAAGATATTCAAGACAATAGTAAGTACGAAGGTTTTTACATCAACGACAATGAGATTGTAAAGACTCTCGATAAATATTTCAAGCGAGGAACGGGGAATGGCATAGCACGTTTGCTGTTTGACACATCAGTCTTGCTTTACGTAGATCGGTTCTGCCCTAAAACTTACCCATCCAAGGAAGATTTGGCACAATTTGAGCAATTCGTAGTCTATGCCTTCATTTGGGCTTACTCTCTGAGAGCACAATATAGAAATTTGGGCTGGTTGTCTGCGCAGAATTACATTATGGGCGAAAGCAACAAATTTGGTATCATCAATGGCTTTAACATGTACCAATTAATTGCTCGACAAGATTCTCCAACATCCCTTCTCAGTGCCCTTGCCGACAAATTATGTTCTCTATCAATCGGAGACATATATGACGGTAGAGTACTTGAAAGCAGCAGTACTAGCAAAAATATAGATGCCAAAGATGAGAATGAAATTTCTTGCAATTACCTCTATTTCTTCAAGGAAAATGGATTTTATAAATAATGACAAGCATGAAAGATTTATCACATATTCTGAAAGAATGTTCTGTAAAAGACATCTATTATGTCAATAGTGGAACAGTTACCTACTACAAAATTCCCATCTATCAGCGTAATTACGCCTGGGAACGAGATGAGATTTCTGCATTAATAAAGGATATCTATGACTCCATGGTCATAGACAAGCCTATATACTATATCGGAACACTTGTAACCTTTAAACGTGACGAGCATGTATTCGAGGTTATAGACGGACAACAACGTCTTACTACAATATACATTATCCTCACTGCTATGGGCGAGAAGGTTACCAACAAACTTGCGTATTCCTCACGCAAAGCTTCTACTCAAACCATAGAAGTCATGTCTAAGTTTGAGAAAAATAAGGAAGTAAAAGATTCTGATTTTGGGGAGGAATATGACCTTGGCATAAAGAATGGCTATAACTTTGCCAAAGAAGCACTAAAGGAAATAGTAGGTGAAAATCAAGTTGATATGGACAAATTCAAGGAGTATTTTTTGAACCATGTGCATATCATACATTATCGTGTGCCTAAGGATGTTGAGTTGAATCATTACCTCAGTTCGGGATAAGAAATAGTGCCTAAAAAAGTTGGTAATCTCCGATAT
>OMAS01000171.1_pt1 | contig 42905 bp, 30 predicted proteins | sample 1674031 | NCBI WGS metagenome assembly OMAS01 (sample SAMEA103958138, study PRJEB25191) | human gut metagenome | biome: human-associated habitat [ENVO:00009003]; feature: intestine environment [ENVO:2100002]; material: feces | place: Germany | collected 2013/2015 | reverse complement strand
AAAATGAACCATATTAGTACTGATATATATAAATAATTTAGATCACTTACTTAATAATTCGTAATTACGACCTTGCCAATTAATAATTAAAAATTATATCATGCCAATTAATAATTAAAAATTAATAATTACAAATTAAAAAAAGCGCTGGCGAAACAATCTTCGTCAGCGCTTTTTTTGCTTTTATATGATGCGTTTTGTGTTGGTCAAATCTGGTTTACGTTTCTGTTCACGTTGCAAATTTACTCATATTTTTGCAACACGCAACCCCCATTTTACCGATTATGGCACAAAACGCAATATTCTTGGCTTAAGTGTAGCAAATTTGTGCTTAACCTGCTAAAACTTTTATTTCGTTGTCATTATCTTGCGTGTGACGGTTTCACCGGCTACTACGGCTTTCACTACATATACGCCTGCGGTCAAGCCATTGAGCGATACGGTGTTGCCTTCTGCCTTTGCTACAACAGCGCCTGCTGCCGACACAAGTTCTACCGACGTCACGCCCTCGCCAGTTACGGTGAGCTCGTTCTCGCCCTGGCGCATCTCGATGCGTCCTACGGTGTTCTCGTCGATACCTGCAACGGCGATGAGGAAGTTGGTTACGCCGCCCTTCACGCTTGTCGACTTCACTGTGTAGTATACGTCAACGCGGATAGTGTGCTGCTGCTTGTCGTCGGTACCGAAGTCGTGTGTGTATGTTCTCTCCGTGAGCTTCGCCGCGTTCTTCTTAGCGTTGTCGATGAACACGTCGTAGCCTTCAATAGGCAACGTACCTGGTTTCGGGTTCTCCAGCACGAGACCTATCATCCAGTTAGCCATCACGCCGGTAGAAGAGATTGAGCTCCACGACTCGCCGTCGAGCGAGTAGATGTCAGAGTAGCCTTCCAGCGGATCGCTGCTGTCAACGGCGATAGCCGGTTCCTTCGGCGTAACATCGTAGCAGTCGATGGCAAGACGGTATGTAGATCCGTTCTCAATGGTGATAGGCTTCGTGAGTTCCACCTCGTTCCACTTACCTACGGTGTAGTCGTCTACCTCGGTCTCGCTTATCAGCTCGTCGTTCTTGTAGACATACACTGTGTATGTAGCGTCTGTAAGCGGATAGAAGCGTGCCTTCTTGATGGTGTATCCGGTGCGACCGCGGAATGTCTTCGACGGATAGAGCGCGCCTACCATGATGTTATAGTTGTTGTCAGCGGGAGCTGTCACGCCCTGCGTTGATGCAGAACCCGTGCAATACTGCACCTGAACCACGTCGCGGTCAACCGGTGCTGCCCAATCAGCCTTCACAGCCGAAGCGCTTACCGGCGCTACTGCCACACCCTTCACAGCCTGAAGCTGGCTGTCGTCAGGAACAACCGCAAGCTGAGCTACGGTCGGCTCCGACTCCGATCCGTTGGCATATACGGCGCTCACGCCCAGAGCATGGTCGCCCTTGTCGAGAGAGGGTACGGTGAAGTTCTTTGTAGCAGACGAACCTACCTTCTTGCCGTCTACATATATATTATAGCCCGTCACGTTGTCCTTTGCAAGGTCGGCACCTTCCGGCGCCACGATAGCGTCGATAGCCCACGAAGCGGCGTAGAGATAGTTGCTCTCCTCCATAAGGTTGCCCATCGAGTAGAAGTCGGGCTCGGTTGTAAGGCGGAGCAGGTCGGAAGAGCCCTTCACGGCACGACCGAAGTCGAGCGCTGTGATGCGCTGCGAAGCCTCTGTAACCTTCACCTCAACCGACACGAGCAGTTCGCCTGAAGGCAAATTCTGCGGAGTGTCGAGCTTAACGACGTTGCGCTCGCCGTAGTTCAGCTTCTGCGTAACGGGCTGTGTGTAGAACTTCTGCAACTTGCCGTCTGCGCTGCGCGTATAGAGGTTGATAGTCCAGCCGCCCTGAGCCTCCATCGGGTAGAAACCTACGGATGTGAGCTTCTGTCCCTTGTATGCGCTGAGCGTAACTGCGTCGAAAGCGATGGCTGTCTCGTAGCTCTCGCCGTCGAACGACAGACCGAATGTCTCGAGGTTGGCGTTGTCGGGGTTGAAGTATGTGAGCGCTCCGAAGTTTGTAGACGGATCGCTCCACTCCATGTATGCTGCGCTGTAGCCATGCTGCTGTGCGAAGAGGTTTGTAGGCGTAGAAAGTTTCTGATTCTCCACCTTGACAGTAGCTGTCTCGCTGTTTGCCGACTCAACGTCGCCGTACACTGCCGTAACCTCATACTTGTGTTCGCCTACCGGCACACCAGCATCTACGAATCCTTCAGCGGTAACAACATCGCTGCTCACCTTGTTGCCGTCGCGATACACCTTGTATCCGGTTATGCCGATGGCTGCAACGTTCGGCTTCCATGTAATCTTCACCGTGTTGAGACCAGACAACTGCTGAGCCTTAATGCTCACCGGAGGCATAGCCGAGAACATCGGACTGCCGAACTTCACGATCATCGACTGCGACGAAATGGCATAGTTGCCGTCCGAATCCTTGTTGTCGTTGTAGAAGAGGAAGCCCATGATGTGATCGTCTACCGACACGGATGTGGCGCGAGTCACGTTGTAAAGGGTTTCGCCTTCCGAATCCTTCGGCGAGTCTGGATTGACGAAAACATGATAGTCGGCGAGGTTCACGCCTTTTTCCTTCAGATACTTGTATGCAAAGGTGCCCTTTCCGTTCTGATAGATATAGCCCAACTGGTTGTCCTCGCACATCACGGTGCCGTTACCGCTGATGTCGAAGAAGTCGAGGTCGTCGTTGTCGCCAGCCGGAAGAATAGCGCTCTTCTTGCCGGTTTCCATATCGTACACAGCCCAGGCTCCGCGTGTTTTGCCAGCTCCACCTGCCTCTTCTTCAGTCTGCCAACCGCCGAAGTAAAGCAGCTTCTTGCCGTCGGGCGAGAACTTCTTGCCTACACAGAATGGCGACTGCTGGTCAGATAGTGTGGTGAAATTGCCGTCAGGTCCCCATAAACATGCCTGGCGGTTCTTGTTCATAACCCAACCCGTAGTATACTCTCCGTCGGGCGATATTGCATAAGGTATCGCGATACCATTGTTCTCCTTCAGTTGGCGATAGATCTTGCCGTCCTTCCATACGTATCCCAAATACTTTCCGCCTACATACACGTTGCCCGTGATGTAGTGTCCGTCGGGCGATATGCCAGAAGCGCCACTACTGCTCACAGCATCAGAAGGCATTTCGAGACGGTTCCAGCGGTTGTTCTGCCAATAGCCAGCGAGCTGCGTCGAAGCACCGTTCTTCTTGTAGCTATTGTCGGTGTACAAGCCCACAACAACGCCGTCGTTAGACACGCTGTAAGCCTGCGAAGGCGACGACGGATTGAGCAAATCAATCTCTCCGCTCTCCAGATTCCAGCGGAATCCGTAAGCCTCGTTGCCACTGTCGAAGTACATACCACACGCCCACTTGCCGTTTGGCGAAGCAGCCATGATGTTGTAGTCGCTTGGGGTGACCATCACTAAGGGTGATGTCTGTGCGAAAGCTGCGCCACTTAAGAGTAGCGACGCAAGTAACATTTTTGTCTTCATCTATTGATATTACGGTTTTTAAGAATTTTATTTATTAATAATTTAGGCTATGTTCTGTAGTTTGAATGTTTTGCCTATGGTATTGTTTTATCCTCACTTAACGTGATACTTGTAGACGCTCTGCTTGCCGTCGCGCTCTATACATATTATATAAGCTGCAGTCGGGAGCTGAGCAAGCGATACGCTTCTTGTGCGTTTGCGTACATATACACGTTCGCCCGAAACATTGTAGACAGATACGTTTGCAGCATCGCTGAGCTGAACCGTGTTGCCTGCAAAGACAGCCTTCACCACGCCGTCCACGCCAATGCGCTGCATGGCTGTATAGTTGCCGTTTTCTATGTCTGTCATCTTCACGGTGATGGTGTCGGAGAACGCCTTGCCGTACTTGTAGGTCGTAACGACATACGCCTTTACAACATCGTCAAGAAGCATTACGTGGAGCGTGTTCTTCGAAGCCTCTCTTGTTTCGTTCTCTGGCACATTGCTTCCAACGAAGTAGAGCGTATGCTTGATAAAGCCGTAGTCGTTCATGTCGGCAGGATTTTCCCAACCAAAGACAGCGTTATACTCCTTTTCAGGATTCAAAGCCGTACCTACATTCTTCACTTCGCCGCCTACGAGAGCCAGATTGGTAACGGCAGGCAGTTCGTGGTCGAGCGCCACTTCAATCTCAGTAGGAGTGGTGCTGTAGAAACCCACCCACTCCGAGTCGGCAGCAGGCTTCACTATCTTGCCGTCCTTCATGGCGAAGAGCGGCTGAATGAAGTAAGTGTATGTACTGTTGCTGAGTTCGTCGTCCTCGTACGCACACTGCATTGTTTCGGGGTCTATCACGTCGGCAAGGTCAACGGTATCCTGCGGTATGCAGTTGCGGAAAATGACGAACTTGCAGCCGTACTCGAGTCCTGCCTTCGGCACATTGAAGCGGAGGTCAACGGTATTCGGCTTCTCCTTGTCGAGCGTAGCCGACATAATCATCATGGCAGTCTTCTCCTTCATGCCACTGAAGTCGCGATACTCATAGCGCATGGGCAGACCGCTACGTGTCCACTTATTACTGCTGTAGTTGTAGCTGCAAACATCCATCAGGTTTAGATTGCCGTTCACCGGCTTATACTCGGTCTTTGCGCTCGGTATCTCCTTGCCGCTTGAATCGTAGCGGAACTTCTCGTAGAGTGTGAGTGCACCGCTGGTATAAGTCCATGCCTCGCGCTGCTTAGCCACCTTATTGCCGTTTTTCAGCTTGTACTGATACTCCTCCACCTTGTTGCCGTCGGCGTCGTACTTTATGTTAGCCTCGAACTTGTACGAGTCGTATTCGCCGGTTGACGAGTAATGGGTGAGCACGCCGTCGGTATAGGTGTACGTAATCTCCTGCTTGAACTTCTTAGTGTCTCTGATATAGGTAGACTTCTTAGCCAGCGTTCCGTCGGTGTTGTACGCATACTCGTTGATGTACATCGACGTAGTATCGGTAGCCAATCGTCCATCGCTGTCGTAAGTATAGCTCTCGCAGTTCTGCGTCTTGCGGAAACTGAAGACGCCGCCGTCGTATTCGCCCCACTGGTACGTGTCCTTATTGGTCATCATGCCGTCGGTGTTGAAGACAGCCTTGCAGAAAGTCATAACATCGAAGTCGTCCTAGTAGCCTTCGTCGGTGTAGAGGCGTCCGTAGTCGGCTCTACCGACGAAGAGTCCGTCGGTGTTGTAGTAATACAGACTGCGTTTCGACACTACATCGTCCGGGATATCGCCCATCGAACTGCCGAAGGTGGCAGTATTAACCAAGAATCTGTTTTCTGGAGCCGCCTGCTGAGCGTCAGCCGTTGCCGGGCAGCCGAGCACTAATGCCAGAGCTGCTATCGAATTGAGTAATCTTTTTCCCATAATTCCATGTTTTTGGTTAATTAATAATCTGAAAAGACACACATTATATTATATACTCTACGTAATATACATGTGTGTCTTTTCACTAAGTGCTATCCAGGCGTGAGCTTATGCTACTTCACGCCGTACTTATAGAAGCTGCTCTTGCCGTCCTTCTCTACACATACTATATATGTAGCAGCCGGAAGCTGACCGAGAGCCACGCTGCATGTATTCTGCTTTGCGTACACCTTAGCGCCTGCAGCAGAGTAAACCGATACGTTTGCGGCATTGCTGAGCTGCACCGTGTTGCCTGCGAATGTAGCCTTCACTACGCCGTCGGCTGTAACACTCTCCACGCCGTTATACTTCTCGATGTCCTTAACAGTAACGGTGATGGCGTCAGAGTAAGCCTTGCCGTACTTGTATGTTGTGATGACATACACCTGCATTTCGTCGTCCATAATCTGCACTCTGGCAGACTCGGCAGCGCCTTCCAACTTAGTGTCAGAGAGACCCATACCCACGAAGGCAACGTCGTTTCTCACGAAGCCGAGTTCTTCGAGATTAGCCGGGTTCTTCCATTCGAGATCAGCGTAGTATTCTATCAATTGGCTCATGATAGAACCGATGCGCTTCACCTCGCCACCTACGAGCTTCAGGTCGGTAACGGCAGGAAGCTCCGTAGCGAGAGCCACGTTCACGTCCATAGGCGTAGAAGTATAGTAGCCCACCCACTCCGAGTCGACTGTAGCATCGCTTATCTCGCCGTTTGTGAGGGCAAAGAGCGGCTGAACAAAGTAAGTGTAGGTGTCGCTCTTGAGTTCCTTGTCCTGATAAGAGCACTGCTTTGTTGCGGGATCCATTACGTCGGCAAGGTCGAGCGTGTCGAGAGCCACGCAGTCGCGGTAGACTACAAACTTGCAGCCATGAACGAGACCGGCTTTCGGAGCTGTGAATTGCAGGTTAATAGTGTTCTTGAGTTTCTTGTCGGGTGTAGCCGAGAGAAGCATCGTCTGTGTAGCTTCCTTCATTCCGCTGAAGTCGCGGTAGGTCTGACGCACGGTCAAGCCCCATTTGTTCCATGTGTCCTTAACCGAATTGTAGGTATAGTCGCTAACATCCATAACGTTCATGTTGTTCTCCACGGGGACATACTCTTTCTTCGAGTCTGCCACTTCCACACCCTTACTGTCGTAGCGGTACTTCATGTAGAGCGTGAGCACACCATCGGAGTACGTCCAGGTTTCGCGCTGACGCGGCTTCACATTCTCGCCCGACTTCGCATACTGGTATTCTTCTATCTTGTTGCCGTCTGCGTCGTACTTAAGGTCAGCCTCAAACTCGTAATACTGTCCGGTAGACGAGTAGTGAGTAGCCAGTCCGTTCTCATAAGTGTATGTAATCTCCTGCACAAGTTTCTTTGTGCGCTTGTTGTACGACGTAACCTTTAGCAGCGTGCCGTCGTCGTTGTACTTATACTCGTTGATGCGCATCGAGGTAGTGTCAGTAGCCAGTCTGCCCTGCGCGTCGTATGTATAGCTCTCACAGTTCTGTGTCTTACGGAAAGAGTAGTCGCCGTCGTCATAGTCGCCATACTGGTAGAAGTCTTTGTTGGTCATGTTGCCATTTACATCGAAGACAATCTTCTCGATGTCGGTGAGCGAGAATGTATCCGAATAGCCACCATCGGTGTAGTTGCGTCCGTAGGTAGAACTGCCTACCAACTTGCCGTCGGTGTTGTAGTAATAATACACGCGCTTAGAGTCGAGGTTTTCGGGCATATCGCCCATCTGACTACCAAGCGTGACTGCCTTCACTAAGAATCGGTTCTGTGTCTCTACTTTCTGTGCGAATGTCGGGGCTGCAGAGCCAAGCATCAACGCCATGGCTGCTACCGAATAAAGTAAACGTTTTTCCATAATTCTGTGTTTTTTTGATTATTAATAGCGTTAAGACAGCGCAAGTTTAGCGATAAAAGACTACTTCAATTACCCAAACGCGGTCTACTACATTGCAAAGATACACAATTACTTTTTAAAAGCAAGCCTAAATAAGTGTATTTTCAACTAAATTGTTGCGTATATTTGCAAAAAGCCGTACATTTGCAAGCAAATTATCAGCAAATAGTTATTACACATTATTAAATAAAGAGAATGTGAATAAATTTGATACTAACAAGCAAAAGAACAATTAATTAATATATACTATGAGAAAAACCCTACTTAGCATCGCTTCCCTCCTCCTCATAGCAGGGAACATCAACGCCACCAACATCGGCTACTCTAAAGATGAGATTTCGCGCAACAACGTATTCCGCCTCGGCAACACCGAGAAGCAGGGACAGGCTATGCGCCTGAGCCACGCCAAGCTGCAGGCTCTGAAGGGCAAGACCATCGACTTCGCCGAGTTCGTGTTGGGCAGCAAGAATGTCACCGACAAGAAGATGCACGTTTTCCTCACCAAGCAGCTCGACGGCACACCTATCGCCGAGGGAACCGTTGAGGTGACGAAGGCGCTGAGCAAGATAAAGTGGACGCTCGATAAGCCGTACACCATAACCGGCGACGAGGACTGTCTCTATGTAGGCTACACAACCGAAGTTGCTACGACATACAAGGTGCTCATGTCGGACGGTTCGTACGACATCGAGGGCTGCAACTACGGCTACAAGGACGGAGCGTGGGTAGACACCTACGGCATGAACAAGGGCAGCGCGCTCATCTTCGTCAACGCCGAGAACGTGGGCGACTATACCGACGCCATCATCGCTCAGAGCAACTTCGAAGGCTACTATAAGGCGGGCGACAACTGCAACTTCTCGGCTTGCTTCGTGAACGCCGGCACGACGGACATAACCAGCTTCGACGCCATCGTTGAGGTGGGCGGCAACAAGACCACGCAGCACTTCGCCGACCTCAGCATCAAGCCGAAGGAGGGCTACAGCTTCGACCTCAAAGACGTGGACACAAGCAGCGAGGGCGAGCAGAGCCTCAGCGTAACTATCGCCAACGTGAACGGAGCGGGCAAGGAGACCGACACGTCGGACAACAGCGTCAGCGCCAACCTCTTCCTCTACCCGAAGACTATGGAGCGCTCGTTGTTGCTCGAAGCGTTCACGGGTCAGGACTGCGGCAACTGTCCGGGCGGTCATCTGAACATTGAGGCTGCCATCAAGAAGACAGAGAAGAACGTCATTGAGGTAGCCCATCACGTAGGTTACAAGCCCGACATGTTCACAATGAGCGAAGACCCTACATATATATTCTTCTACCCTAATATGTCGAGCACATTCGCACCGGCGGCTATGGTCAACCGCAACACTTACGCCAACGTAAGCACTACGCCGATAGTGAACGCCACCGACGTCAACGGTCTGCTTTCTACTATCTACTACGCCGACACCAAGGAGCCGTACGTTTCGCTCTACCTCAAGACCACACTGGACGAGAGCACACGCGAGCTGAACGTGAAACTCTACGTGCTGCCTCACAAGACCGTGCCTCACAACAGCTCTGTCTTCAACGTATACCTCGTGCAGGACGGCATCGAAGCGCGTCAGGCGAGCGGCGGAGACAACTACATACACAACCGCACCTTCCGCGGAACGGTGACGGGCAACGCATGGGGATACGCGGTAAAGGACATAAAAGCGGGTCAGCTGCTTTCGTGGGAGAAAACCATCACCATACCCGAGAGCATCCACTCGAGCTATTATGCCGACGAGACTAAGAACAACGTCGAGGCTGTGCTGAAGAACATGAGCGTCGTGGCTTACATAGGCGAGTTCGACCAGAACGACAACAACAAGCACACTATCTACAACTGCTGCGAAGCGCGTCTGGGCGAGTCGCACAAGCAGACGGGCTTCGTCAAGCCTACCGACGTGAACAGCGCCGAGGCTGAGCAGAGCGTTAGCATCTTCGTAAGCAACGGAAAGGTGCACGTAGGCGGAGCATACGACCGCTTGCAGGTGTACAACCTCGCTGGTGCGCAGGTGGAGAACGCCGATCTTGCCAAGGGCGTATACATCGTGAAGGTGACTGCCGACGGCAAGCAGACCACAAAGAAGGTGCTCGTGAAGTAATAAGGGCAGCCGAAAACAGATACATATAATATAATAAGGTATATCATGCGCAAGTCATACATATATATAATAGGTGCAACGATGTTGCTCGCGCCAGCCTCAGCGTTGGCGCAGGCATCGCTTTCGCCTCGCACGGCTATTGCCGTCGCTTCCCCCACCCTGCTAAAGTCGCCCGCTGCGCAAGCCGCTGCAGTGGGCGCCGCAAGCATTCAGCTTTCAGCATACGTAACAATCGACCCTGCGCGCACATCGTGGCAGCAGTTGGGTGTGACGCCTATCGCCGAGAACGCGGGTACGGCTACCGTACGCCTCACGCTCGACGCCTTGCAGCGTCTGGCTAAGCAGCAGGGTGTAGAGTACATCCAGATTACTTCGGGCGCAACGCAGATGCTCAACCTTGCGCGCCAAGAGGCTGGCACCGACCAGATACACAAAGGCACCGACCTGCCGAAGGCTTACACCGGCGAGGGCGTGGTCGTGGGCGTGGTCGACGCCGGATTCGACTATATGCACGCCGCTTTCCGCCGCCCTGCCGACGGAGCGCTGCGCATCAAGCGTGTGTGGGAGCAGAGCGCTACGACGCTCGACGGCGCTTCGGCTCCTGCGAAGTACGGCTACGGCATTGAGCTGAACACGCCCGAACTGATAGAGAAAGCGCAGGGCGACAGCGACTCTAACTCGCATGGCACGCACGTGGCTGCCATAGCTGCGGGTGGCGACGCCTACAAGGACGGGGCGTACGTGGGCAATGCGCCAGACGCCGACATCGTGCTCGTGGCGCTCGACCTGAACGCGAGCACCAACGCCGACATCAGCAACGCCGTGCAGTATATCTTCGACTATGCCGACGAGGTGGGCAAGCCGTGCGTCGTCAACCTCAGTCTGGGCAACCAGGACGGACCGCACGACGGCACTTCTACGTTCGACACCATGACCGACGCCATGCAGGGACCGGGTCGCCTCATCGTGGGCGCTGCCGGCAACCACCGCACCGACGCCTTCCACATCGACCATACCTTCGCTACAGCCGACGCTGCGCCGCTACGCACGTTCGTGAAGTACAAGGTGGCGCCGTCTAACTCGGTTTCGGGCGGCACGATAGAGATTTGGGGCGAGAAGGGCGTCGACTTCACCGTAGACATCGCCGCCTACAGCACGTTCAACAAGAAGGACGCGCGGTCTACGACCGTTTATCCGGCGGAGGGCGTCACGGATGTTGACTTCGGCAAGTACGCTACGGGCACGTGGAAGGTGGCTTCGGAGGTGAGTCCGCTCAACGGCAAGCCGCACGTGGTGCTGACATCTGCGCTCACCTCGATACGCAACAACTACGCCATAGCGCTCACCGTGACGCCGAAGACGGCGGGCAGAGTGAACATTTGGTCGGACAATACGTATCTGGCGTTGGAGTCGCGCGACATAGAGGGATTCTCGGCGCCCGACGCAGCGTCGTCTACGCTCTGCGAGATTGGCGGAACGGGCAAGCGCATACTCACCGTGGGTTCATACACCACACGCAACGAGTACACGACAAACGGCGGACAGCAGGCTACGCTGCAGGAGACCGTGGGCGACCTGAGTTCGTTCTCGAGCTACGGCCCCACAGTAGACGGACGCATGAAGCCGAACATTACGGCGCCGGGCTGCTTCATCATCTCTGCCGTGTCTAACAACGACGCATCGGGCAACTTGATGTACGCCGAATACAACGATAACTTCGGACGCTACAACCAGTACGGCTATATGCAGGGCACGTCGATGGCGTCGCCGTTCGTGGCAGGCATAGTGGCTACATGGCTGCAGGCTTATCCGCAGCTAACGCCCGAACAGTTGCACGAGATTGTGCAGAACACGGCACGCAAGGACAGCTTCACGGCTACGGCGCCCGACAGCAACTGGGGCTACGGCAAGATTAACGCGCTCGACGGACTACGCCAGTGCATCGAGAAGCAGGAGACGGGCTGCGTGAGCGTTGCCATGCCGTTCGACGGAACGGTGCGCATCGCAGACGGAAACATCTTATTGGGCTTTGCTCGCGACACGCAGGCTACGCTCTGCATCACAAGCATGACGGGCAGCACGCTGTTCAGCAATCCGCTCAGCAAACGCTCGGCAGGCGAAACGCTGTCTGTTGCCGTGCCGCAACTGCCAAAGGGCGTGTATCTGCTCAGCGTAAAGACGCCGACAGCTACAAAGACATTCAAGTTTGTTTGGCAATAAGCTATGACTTTTTCATTGTCACCCGAACGCCGTCCGATCGGATTCCGTTCGCCGTCCGATCAGATTCCGTTCGCCGTCCAATCAGATTCCGTTCGCCGTCCGATCAGATTCCGTTCGGTTGACGATGACTTTTCTACACACTAACAATGACTTTTCTCCACACAAAAGTGTGGAACTATTCTACACTTGTTCCACACTTCTCCACAACTTTTTAGTCTATGCCAAAGCACTAAAAAATTTTATTCACACTGACTATCAGACACTTACGCAAAGCACTTCATATTCTGGCACGCAGATTGCATTCTATTAAGTGAACGACGCAACGAACAAACATCAGTTCAAGACGGAGTTCTACAGATAAACATTATAATTAACAATTAAAAATTTAAGAATATGAAGAAGTTAGTTTTTGCAGCTTTCGCAGCTTTCGTTATGGTATCAGTAAGCAACGTATTTGCAGGTAGCTCTAAGGCAGAGCTTGGTTTGAACATGCCGGTCGACTCAACCGTTGTTGACACAGCCGACACAGTAGGCGCTCCGGCAGAGGGTGAGCCGGCAGAACAGCAGGCAACTCCTGAAGAAGTGGCAATGCTCAGCGACTCGGTTGACTCGGTTGACTCTACAGCACATCTCTTCTCGAGCGTAATGCTCATGGACTCTACATCTACAGATACAACCGGCACAGAGGCTCCGGCAGTGGTTTAAGAGAAGGTAAGGGTTTCAGACATAAATAACAACACACTAATTCCTTTCAGTCTGCATCGTTCTTGTACGAACAAGAATGGTGCAGACTTTTTGTTTTCTACCTCCAACGAATGTTTTATAAAATAAAAGCCAAGATTCTGCGTTATACAGAATATAGGAATAAGAATTTTGAAGCATATATGTTCAGCACCAGAATAAAAATACTTGTAGGCTACGCTTTGCTCGCCATCGTGTTGCTGTCTGCCACATGGATGGTATACGACAACACGCGTTCGTTGTCGGCGGTAAACCACGCCTCGGAGCGCTTTATGGCACGCCGCGACATTGTCGACTCGCTCGTGTTTTCGATGCTCGAGACCGCCAATGCCGAACGCAGCGTGCTGCTCGGCGACGCAAGCAAATGGGAACGCTTCGACCGCGCACTCAGCGGTTCGAAAAGGCAGGCACGTAAGTTACGCCTGCTACTGAACGACACGCTGAAACAGCAGCGGTTGGATACGCTAATGGCACTGCTAATAGCGAAACGCGAGAACACGCTGCTCGTGATGAACGTACTGAAAAACAACAGCCGCGACATCTATTACAACAATAAGGTGGAGGCGTTGCACAGCGGACGCGACTCGATAGTGATTAGTCCGCAGACAAAGGAGCGACATGAACAGCACGAGACGGTGTACGAGGTGGTGAAGACGAAACGCGGCTTCTTCAGACGCCTTGGCGACGCCTTCCGCAAGCAACGCACCGACACCATAAGCACTACCCGACTGACGCATCAGCCGTCTACCGACACCATCCATCACCGACTGAACATCGCCGACTCGGTGGCTAACGCGCTTGCCGAGATTCATAGCGAGCAGCAACGCGCCAACGACCGCCAGCAGGACATCATCAGTACGCGAAACGACCGTCTGCAGCTGGTGAGCATTCAGCTGACGAAGCGCACATGGCAGCTGCTGGAGGACATACAGAGCGACGAGCACAACGCCCTGCAGCGTGTTGTGGGCAAGGCTATCAGTTCGCGACGCGCCATGATCGTGAGAATTGCGGTGCTGGGACTGTTGGCGATTCTCTCGGCGGCGATTCTCGTGGTCTACATCCTCAGAGACATAAAGCGCGAGCGCCGCGACCGTCAGCGCATTCTTGAAGCGAAGACGGAGACGGAGCGCATCATGCAGCAGCGAGAGCGACTGCTGCTCACCATCACGCACGACATAAAGGCGCCGGCGGCGTCGATTGCCGGTTTCATCGACCTGCTCAGCGAGTATGTAGACCGTCCGAAGGCTGTGGGCTACCTGCAGAGCATATCGGGCTCGGCTAATCATCTGCTGCAACTGGTGTCGGCGCTGCTCGACTATCATAAGCTGGAGAGCGGAAAGGCGGAGCGACACGAGGTGAGCTTCCAGCCGACTGCGCTCGTCAGCGAGTGTGTGGCGCAGATGCAGCCGCTGGCTATGGCTAAACAGCTGCGCTTGGCTACAGATATAAACGTTGCGGAGGATATGTTCTGCCGTTCGGACGCGTTCCGCATCAAGCAGATTGTGAACAACCTCGTGAGCAACGCTATCAAATACACCGACGAGGGCGAGGTGCGTGTCGGCATAACCGTTCTGAACGGTTGGATGACGCTGAGCGTGAGCGACACGGGCTGCGGCATGACACCCGAAGAACTGCAGAGTGTGTTCAACGCCTTCACGCGTCTGCCCGGCGCTCAAGGCAAGGAGGGCGTGGGCCTCGGACTCACTATCACTCGCGAGATTGTGACGCTGCTCGGCGGCAGAATAAATGTTGCGTCAACAAAGGGCAAGGGCACAACGTTCAGAGTGTGTCTGCCGGTGAAGGTGGTCACTAATCAGGGGATACACTCAGGGGGTGCACTTGTCTCAAGTGCACCAACAAAGCAACAAGTGCACCAACAAAGCAAACATACTCAGGGGGTGCACTTGTCTCAAGTGCACCAACAAAGTAAAGAAGTGCACCAACAAAGCAAAGAACTGCACCAACAAAGCAAACAAAGTCAACCAGATTGCATGGTTGGTGCACTTGAGACAAGTGCACCCCCTAAAGGCACATCTCAACACCTCAACACCTCAACATCTCAACCCATAATCTCCGTGGTGATAGTAGACGACGACCGCCTGCAGGGTCAGCTCCTCAACGAGATGCTCCGGCGCATCGACGGCGTGCAGTTCGACATCACGACGACCATACACGCCGACGAAGCCATTAAGATTGCTGTGGAGAAGAATCCTCACATCGTGTTCACCGACATCGAGATGCCGGAGATGAACGGCAGCGAGATAATGCGCCGCATACGTAGCGCATCGTCGGCTACGTCTGCAACCGACAAGCCCGTACTCCGCACGAAGTTCGTGGCTATGACAGCACACGAGCAGAGCATCATGCCGCAACTGCGCAGCGACGGCTTCGACGCCTGTCTGTTCAAGCCGTTCTCGGTGCAGACGCTCGCCGCCACCATCTGTCAACTGACGGGCGCTGCAGTAAGGGTTTCCGAGAAAGAGCAAAACTCAAAACTCACAATCGCAGGCGAAGCCGAGAACAATTCAAAACTCAAAACTCAAAACTCAAAACTCACAATCGCAGGCGAAGCCGAGAATAACTCAAAACTCAAAACTCAAAACTCAAAACTCAACATCGCTCTCCTACCCTTCACCGACGGCGACTCCGAAGCGGAAGCGCAGATAATAGGCGACATACGCAAGTCGATAGAGGAATACTTAGAGATGATAGGCGACGGTTCTGACCCTGAGCGCGTTGCGAAGGCGGCGCACAAGGCGATGCCGCTGCTCGAAATGCTCGAACCTGGCAAAAACCAATGGGTCGCACCACTGCAAACCCCAGGGGGGGCACTTGTCTCAAGTGCACCAACAAAGCAACAACACCCAGGGGGTGCACTTGTCTCAAGTGCACCAATACAGCAACAACCAGGGGGTGCACCAACAAAGCAACAACACCCACAAAGCGAAGAAAAAAACATCTTGGTTGGTGCACTTGAGACAAGTGCACCCCCTGGGGAAACAACTACACCCTCTGGGGAGACAAGTGCACCCCCTGAGGAAACAACAGTACCCCCTAACGAACAAGAACGCGAAAGATTGACAAAACAACTGATAGAGAAACTTAAGGAAATACTATGCGACATATATTGATTGTAGAAGACGATATCGCTTTCGGCACAATGCTACAGACATGGCTGCGCAGAAAGGGATTTGAGGTGGACAAGGCGACATCGGTGGGTGCTGCCGTGAAGCTGCTCGTGGACATGAAAAGCGTAGACCTCGTGCTCTCCGACCTCCGACTGCCCGATCACGACGGCCTCCGACTGCTTGCTTGGATGCACGAGCACAGCATCAATGCGCCGTTCATCGTGATGACAAACTATGCGGAGGTGCAGAACGCAGTGCTCGCCATGAAGTCGGGCGCTGCCGACTATATAGCAAAGCCTGTGCAGCCCGACATTCTGCTGCAGAAGATTAACGATGCGATGGAGCAGAACACGCAGCAAAGCAATGCAACAATTCAAAACTCTACAACTCAAAATGCGCCAACGGCGCACAATTCAAAACTCAAAGCTCAAAACTCGGAAGCCGCTCCTCGCTACATCGAGGGCAAGAGCGAAGCCTCTCGACAGCTATACAGCTACGTAGAGCTGGTGGCGCCGACGCCGATGTCCGTTCTCATACTCGGAGCGTCGGGCACCGGCAAGGAGTACGTGGCTCACCGCATTCACGACCTCAGTCAGCGCCGCGACCGTCCGTTCTTCGCACTCGACTGCGGAGCGATTCCGCGCGACGTTGCAGCATCCGAGTTCTTCGGTCATAAGAAGGGGGCATTCACGGGCGCCGACGCCGACAAGCGCGGCGCGTTCGAGATAGCCAACGGCGGCACGCTGTTCCTCGACGAGGTGGGCAACCTGAGCTACGAAGTGCAGGTGCAACTGCTGCGTGCGCTGCAGGAGCGTCGCATCCGACCCGTAGGCGGAACGAAGGAGATAGACATCGACATCCGACTTGTCTGCGCTACGAACGAAAACCTTGATGAAGCTGTCAGCGAGGGCCGTTTCCGCGAGGATCTCTACCATCGCATCAACGAGTTCACCATCTACATGCCCAAGCTCTCGGAGCGTGGCAGCGACCTTTTCCTCTTCGCCGACCTCTTCATCCGTCACGCCAACGAGGAGCTGAACCGCAACGTTGAGGGCTTCGACTCTGGCGCTGCGGAGATGCTCGCCTCACACTCATGGCCCGGCAACCTCCGCGAACTGAACAACGTGGTGAAGCGTGCGGTGCTGCTCACACGCGGCTCGCAGATTACCACCGCCGAACTGACGCTGGCGATGGGACAGATACGCACCGACAACGTCCTGCAACTGCACGACGAGGACACGGAGCGCCAACGCATCATCACCGCTCTGCAACAGACCAACGGCAACAAAGCCAAAGCCGCCCGTCTGCTCGGCGTAGACCGCAAAACAATATACAACAAGATTGAGAAACTGGGGATATAAGAAAACGACATAGTATGCGTATCAACCATATACGCATACTATGTCTATCCCGACACCTGAACAATCTTTAAGTTTTTATAAGAAAATATTTCTCTGTTTTATTAAAAATATGTATCTTTGTGGCGTCATATAGCCGTAATAGGCATTTGACGGACATATTTAGAGAAGCGTATTTCGCCTATATTCCTATAAATGTGAAACTTGGACACTTTCGCATAGAATGTTTAATTAGGAGTATTTGTGAGAATGGGCTTCCTCTTGGTGTGTATTCGTGTCTATGAACGAAATACCTCCAAGTGGGGCTTGTTCTCCTTATCCTATTTAAACAACGGAGTCCAAGCCGTCACATTTAGGGATAAGGAAGAATAAAGCTCCACTTTTCTTTTTATGCTCCCTAACATCAAATTACTAACGGCACTGTTTGGGCTGAAGGTGCGCAAATGAAGCAGAATGAGAAAAGCATTCTAAGTTTTTTGATAAATGTTTATCAAATGGTTGTGACTTATTCAGTAACACTAAATACTATTAATATGGCACTTATTAAATGTACAGAATGTGGCGAAATGATTTCAGATAAAGCCACTGTATGCCCACATTGTGGAGCACCAATAGAAAAAATGACAAAATGTGAAGATTGCGGTGCAGAATATTCTGCTGATGCTGAAATGTGTCCAAATTGTGGATGTCCAAATTCCTCAAAAGAAGCGAAGGAACAATCTTCGGAACAACGCAATACTGAGCAGAAAACAGTAGGTATATCAGAAGAACGCAAAAAACGTGTTCAGCATTTTCTTGTCGAAAATCGTCAAAAACTACCACAGAGCAAGTTCAATGAGATTAGGGACATTCTTTCTAACCTCACAGATGAACAATGGGAGACCATCGAATACATCACATTCAAAGACCCTACCCTGTTGCTTGTTCTTTCTATATTGGTAGGTGAGTTTGGAGTCGACCGTTTCGTACTTGGAGATACTACCAATGGCGCTTTGAAACTGTTGCTTACATTATGCTGTGGTGTAGGCTTAATATGGTGGGTTATAGATATATTCCAAGTCAACAGATTGACATTAGATTACAACTACAAACTATTAAGAGAAACGTTGTCATTTGTCTAAGAAGACATTTTACATATCGGTATCTATAGTGTGTGTGACAGGTCTTGCTTGGCTTATATTATCATATACTACATGGGGGACAGAATTCTTTTTCTGTCCCTTTAAAGCTATCTTTGGTTTGCCATGCCCACTTTGCGGATTAACTCATGCTTGCCACTATTTATTTGGAGGTGAATTTACGTATGCAATATTATCTAACCCTTTAGTTATATTTGTACCCATAGGATTATTCATTCCAATAGTTATATACGATTTATTTAGTCATAATCAGTATACTTGGCATTTGTTTCAATCTGTATATCCAAAGATGTGTTCAATATTTTATCTTATTCTTTTGACTATATGGTTATATAAAATTCTCTATTATAAAATTGGTATTTGATATGAATAAGAATAATCTTCTTATTATCGCAGCCATAGTATTGATGGCTGCGATAGGTTGTGAGGTAGCCATATACCTCGGGTATGACTTATATCACTCAGAAAATGGAATATTTCTGAGACATAAGGTATACATACCCACTTATGAGAATATGTCGGAAAGCGAACTAAGACAAAGAGTTGAAACTGGTGACGCTGAAGCTATGGCTATGCTTAGTAGCATAATACAGATTACGCACAAAGAAACAGAATGTAAAGAAGCGCTCGAACTTGCCCAAAAATCTGCTGACATGAATTGTCCAAGTGGCAAAAATACGTTGGGATACTTATATGAGATTGGTTATTGTGTTCCAAAAAACCAACAAAAGGCATTTGATTTGATTAAAGAGGCTGCGGACGAAAATGACCCTATAGCTCAATATAATATGGGAATATACCATCTAAACGGTTTAGCTGTTAAAAAAGATACAACAGAAGCACTTAAGTATATTGAAAAATCTGCAATACAAGGCCTTCCTCTCGCTCAATATAAGCTTGCATTTTTATATTATTATGGAGGAAATACAATAAAAAGAGATGTTAGCAAAGGCATAGAATGGCTAACATTGGCTTCTGACCAAGGAATGCCTAATGCTCAATACGATTTGTCTATGATTTATTATAAGGGAGAAAGCGGAGAGATTGCTCCAGACTATAACAAGGCAAAGAATTTGTGCAGAAAGGCAGCAGAGTGTGGTTTGCCCAAAGCAAAGTGGGCAATGGAAAACAAGTTCAACTCTAAAGACAAATAATCATGGCACTTATAAAATGTAACAACTGCGGAGGAATGGTCTCTGACAAAGCAACAGTATGTCCGCATTGTGGCAACGATCCACATAAGACAACAGATGATACTAATGTAAGCACCCTCAAGGACAACAATCCAAAACTGTCTGTCTGTCCATATTGCGGAGCAACAGTCTCAAAAAGAGCTACAACATGCCCTAAATGTGGTGGCACAATCACTTCTACGCCTTCACAACAACCAGCTCCAGTCACACAAACGACCACCTCAGAAGATTACGAACCTATTGAGGAGGAAGAAGCAAATGGCGGATTGAAAACAGCAGTAATCATACTTGCCATAATAGTTGGAGTATTTGCTATATACCTGGTTAGCGGAGGGCGTTACTATAATGGCAAAACTTTGCGCTTTACTACAAATGCAGACACTACAGCGGTTGACACCACAGCAGGTTTTGACGATGATCTCGAAAGTGACTCATTCCCATATACTGAAGAAAATGTTACCGATACGGTTTACTCTGACCCCGTATACGAGAGCGTAGAAGAAGTAAAAGAAGGCTTCAACACGAATTCGGATGTCAAGAACTTTGTCATTGGCAACAGCTATTATCATAATGGCGTAACTCTTAAAATTACTGAAAATGGTGTGTATGCAAACGACAATAAGATATCATCGTCAAGCCCGGTATTCAAAAGAGTTTCGCAATTTGTTGGTAAAGTCACAGCTCGTCCGTCTATTTCCATTTCAATAAAATGGGAAGGAAACAAGCTCGTTGACAACAACAGCGGCGATGTATATTATGAGAATTAATTAAATCTACAGATGATGAGATTTTTTATTATAATTGTATCTCTTCTATTCTCCTCACTCAGCCATGCACAGTCCATAGCCGACCTCGCAAGAAAGGCTGAGGAGGAGAAGAATCCGCTGCACATTTATGCGGACGTATATTCATTCCAGAACGGACTTGCAATAGCAAGCAAGTATACAGAAGATGGTGAATATAAATATGGTGTTGTAGACGAGGAGGGTGTGGTTTACATACCAGTAAACTATGACGAAATCAGCCTTTTCCAAGAGGGCAACAACTATCGTGATAATGTCTACAAATGTCAGAGAAACGGCAAGTTGGGTCTGGTAAACGCACAAGACATAACTCTACTGCAATGCGAATATAGCAGCATAAAGCACTCTGGCGAGTACGTGTATCTCGTAAAGAACGGGAAAAACGGATATGCTGAATTGAAAGGTACAGACGAAGTAAAATCACTCATCCCATGTATCTACGACAAGTTGGAGAGCTATTCAAAAGATGCTCCGATGCGTGCTACCTATAATGGAAAGGAAGGTATGATAGACGGCAACAACAAGATTATCATTCCTTTCGAATATTCCAACATAGGCAAATTCTATAATGTCGGCGCTTATAATATGGCTTGGGTTGAACGGGACGGCAAGTACGGAATATACAACATTGACTGTACTGTCATCCAGCCCTGGGACATAGAAAAGGCTTACGTCATGAACGAAAACAGCGGCACGACTTATCTTACATTCGACGATTTTCCAGATCCATCCACTCCTTACATACACATCGTGGTGAACGGAATGACAGGCGTACTTAGCGGAAAGACATACAAGACTGTCATTCCTTGCAAGTACGGATACATCTCGCCAGTCATTAACGAAAGGGCTTTCTATAAAGCCAACAACAAGTGGGGCATTATGGACATACAGAATAATAGTATTCATGATGCCATATACGACAAAATCAAGATAAACAACAATTGGCTGTCGGATGCCTTCACTACAGAGGGTATATTCCAAGACAACATGTATGTTTTTATCGGCGACAAGCAGGGAATGATCGATAAGAACGGCAAAGCATTCATTCCCGTAAAATACGATTCGCTTGGAGTGTTTTCCGAGAATATGATTGTGGCAAAGTGCGGCAACCTATACGGATATATAAACTCAAACGGAGAGGAATGCATTCCTCTCAAGTACAGTCATGCCGACGACTTCTCTGAAGGCCTTGCTGCTGTAAAGAACGAAAAAGGAAAGTATCTGTTTATTGACGCCTCCGGAGTCATGGTAATAAAGCCCCACGAGTACGACAGAGTTGGACATTTCCAGAACGGCACATGCAAAGTTTACCGCAAAAACAAAGTTTGGGAGATTGACCGCGAAGGCAAAAAGGTGAAAAAGGATAAAGACGAAACTAAAAATGAGGAGAAAGCTGATAACAAACAAAACAAAAGTCAGTCATCAAGTAAAGCATCCAGATCCTTAAGACATTATTATGAAGATGAAGATGAAGATGAAGACAATAGTCCTCGCAAAAAGAAATCGAACATCTTAAAGGATATTTTTAAAAATGAGGTCAAAACCAATGACCGACCAAGCAGACAATATTCGCACCCTCCAATAAAAGTACGAGATAACAGAAATCCAGAAAATGGAACTTATAGAAGGACTATGAGATTTGGAAACCAAAACAGAAGAAACAGATAATATATACCCAAAATTTCGCTCCAGTATTTGCAATTCAGCAAAGAATGCTTTACCAAATAATTCATAAACAACAAAAAGTTCTGTGGCTTTTGATTACACAGCTACTGAACTTTACGATTAAACATTATTGACCATGGACCAGGTAAAATGTCCCGATTGTGGAGAAAAATATTCAGAGAATATGCAGTCTTGCCCTAACTGTGGCTGTCCAAATGATAATTGGAAGCCTAATCAAAAACGGCAAGTATTAATGGACAGCAAAGAACACGCTGTTTCGTCAGGAATGAAGAAACACTATATTGCTTTTTTCATTGTTATATGTATGTTAGTAGTATGCTTTTGTTCATTTCTTATAGGTTTTTCTCTAAAGTCCAATCCAAAGCAAACAGCAATGCCTGTTGATTCTACCTTAATCAAAAAAGCTATAAAAGATAGTCTTGACGAAATTCATAAAGTAGCTTTGCAGAAACAGGAAGAAGAGAAACAGGAAGAAGATAGAGAAAGACAAGCAAGACAGGAAGAGGAACGCAAACGGATAGGTAGAGATATTGATATAACATTAAATGCTTATTTTGACGGAATGCGTTTTCATAATATTGAAAGTAACTATGGCGTTTACGAAAGTAGATTTTATCATCAGCTTAAATCTCAACTTATCACAATCCCCAAAGGAAAGATATGGGTTTTTAAGGGTTTTGATATAGATGGACGTGTGGAGGAGGCCATAGTGGGAAAATCTGATGGCGATGGATTCATTTCTTCTACAGATAGATATGATTTGAAAAATCATGAGGCTTTTACTATTATGGGCGGTACATCCATTCGAATATTGTTGGTTGTTTATTCAAGACCACAACAAATTACTTCCGTGTGCCATTTTAAAGAAAAGGACATGGATGATCTTTAAAAAATATTAACTAAATAAGAATTTAAATAAGAATTATGGCACTGATAAAATGTAAAAATTGCGGTCACATGATAAGTGACAGGGCATCAACTTGTCCTCATTGTGGACATAAACAAAAAGAACAAGTTTGTTCGGAAAACAGAACGGGAAAACAGGCAAATAATATCAACAATGAAGAGCCAATAAAAGAAACACTAATTGAAGGAACTGATGAACACCATACAAACAAGACTCTTGTCATCCTAATAGGAGTTCTTGTTGTAATCGCCATTGGCTTTGGTAGCTACATGTTTTGTAGAAATGGAAACAAAAATACAGATTTTTCCACACTACCAGACACATTAACAAACGACTCTACCATTGTTGATACAGTGAAGTCTGACACAGAGACATTAGAAAAGCCTATAGAAGTAATAGTAACACAAAATGCTATTGGATCTATAAGAAAAGGAATGCTTGCAAAAATAGCAGTACCGATGCTTGCAGACCCTTCTGCCAAAGGGGATTTCTATGATAGGGTGGAAATAGAAGAAACAGATAGGTATATAACTGATATTTGTTATGAAGTTTTTCTCTATAAAGGCAAGGAAAAATTATGTTCGTTTACAACTGATGCTAAATATAATTTGTCAAACGATGCAGGAATTCCAAGTAAGAAGGTTATGGGGAATGGACGTATTACTGCTTTCAGCATATACTCACCATCAATCAAATTGAAAGATGGCATTCATGTAGGTTTAACCGCAAAAGAACTTGTTGAAAAATATCATGCCAAAATACGTCATTACGAAAATCTTGAATATGGTGGATTAGAGTTTGTATTTAACAAAAACCATAAGGGTTATTCGTTCATTGCAAAAGGAGAGATAATCAATTCAAATATGGAAAGTGATATAGACGATTCAGAGGAAGAGTTTCTAAATTTGAGTGATGTGAGAGATTGTTCATTAAAGCAGATTGATTTTTAATACTCCTATGAAGATAAGAGCATTCTACATCATAATATTGGCATTGCTCCCAATAGTCAGCCATGCACAGTCCATAGCCGACCTCGCAAGAAAGGCTGAGGAGGAGAAGAATCCGCTGCACATTTATGCGGACGTATATTCATTCCAGAACGGACTTGCAATAGCAAGCAAGTATACAGAAGATGGTGAATATAAATATGGTGTTGTAGACGAGGAGGGTGTGGTTTACATACCAGTAAACTATGACGAAATCAGCCTTTTCCAAGAGGGCAACAACTATCGTGATAATGTCTACAAATGTCAGAGAAACGGCAAGTTGGGTCTGGTAAACGCACAAGACATAACTCTACTGCAATGCGAATATAGCAGCATAAAGCACTCTGGCGAGTACGTGTATCTCGTAAAGAACGGGAAAAACGGATATGCTGAATTGAAAGGTACAGACGAAGTAAAATCACTCATCCCATGTATCTACGACAAGTTGGAGAGCTATTCAAAAGATGCTCCGATGCGTGCTACCTATAATGGAAAGGAAGGTATGATAGACGGCAACAACAAGATTATCATTCCTTTCGAATATTCCAACATAGGCAAATTCTATAATGTCGGCGCTTATAATATGGCTTGGGTTGAACGGGACGGCAAGTACGGAATATACAACATTGACTGTACTGTCATCCAGCCCTGGGACATAGAAAAGGCTTACGTCATGAACGAAAACAGCGGCACGACTTATCTTACATTCGACGATTTTCCAGATCCATCCACTCCTTACATACACATCGTGGTGAACGGAATGACAGGCGTACTTAGCGGAAAGACATACAAGACTGTCATTCCTTGCAAGTACGGATACATCTCGCCAGTCATTAACGAAAGGGCTTTCTATAAAGCCAACAACAAGTGGGGCATTATGGACATACAGAATAATAGTATTCATGATGCCATATACGACAAAATCAAGATAAACAACAATTGGCTGTCGGATGCCTTCACTACAGAGGGTATATTCCAAGACAACATGTATGTTTTTATCGGCGACAAGCAGGGAATGATCGATAAGAACGGCAAAGCATTCATTCCCGTAAAATACGATTCGCTTGGAGTGTTTTCCGAGAATATGATTGTGGCAAAGTGCGGCAACCTATACGGATATATAAACTCAAACGGAGAGGAATGCATTCCTCTCAAGTACAGTCATGCCGACGACTTCTCTGAAGGCCTTGCTGCTGTAAAGAACGAAAAAGGAAAGTATCTGTTTATTGACGCCTCCGGAGTCATGGTAATAAAGCCCCACGAGTACGACAGAGTTGGACATTTCCAGAACGGCACATGCAAAGTTTACCGCAAAAACAAAGTTTGGGAGATTGACCGCGAAGGCAAAAAGGTGAAAAAGGATAAAGACGAAACTAAAAATGAGGAGAAAGCTGATAACAAACAAAACAAAAGTCAGTCATCAAGTAAAGCATCCAGATCCTTAAGACATTATTATGAAGATGAAGATGAAGATGAAGACAATAGTCCTCGCAAAAAGAAATCGAACATCTTAAAGGATATTTTTAAAATTGAGGTCAAAACCAATGACCGACCAAGCAGACAATATTCGCAACCTCCAATAAAAGTACGAGATGATAGAAACTCAGAAAATGGATCTTATAGAAGGACTATGAGATTTGGAAACCAACACAGAAGAAATAGATAATATTTGACAAGGGCAGTCTATAAAGATTGCCCTTGTTTTTTTGTGTTAGTAAAAAAACTGCCATATCTTCCAGCAGCGCTGCAACTCTCACATTTAGAGCACGATAAAGGCTGGAAAATTTGCTTTAAAAAGCGAAATCTTCCAGCCTATCTTCCAGTTATAATTTTATTCCCACTCGATTGTTGATGGCGGCTTAGACGAGATGTCGTAGCATACGCGGTTGACGCCGCGCACCTTGTTGATGATCTCGTTAGACACCTTAGCCATGAAGTCGTAAGGCAGGTGAGCCCAGTCGGCTGTCATAGCGTCGGTAGAGGTAACGGCACGGAGAGCAACGGGGTGCTCGTATGTGCGCTCGTCGCCCATTACGCCTACTGAGCGTACGGTAGAGAGGAGCACTGTGCCTGCCTGCCAAATCTGGTCGTAGAGCGAAACCTCAATCTCGCCGTCGTGCATGTCGGCAGGAACGCCGGCAGCAAGTACGCGGCATGCGTCATCGCCAGAGAGTTTTGTCTTGTACTCACGCAGACCGCGGATATAGATGTCGTCGGCATCCTGGAGGATGCGTACCTTCTCGGGAGTAATGTCGCCAAGGATGCGCACAGCCAAGCCCGGTCCTGGGAACGGATGGCGTGTGATGAGGTGCTCGGGCATGCCCATTGAGCGACCTACGCGGCGAACCTCGTCCTTAAAGAGCCACTTGAGCGGCTCGCAGAGCTTGAGGTTCATCTCCTTAGGCAGACCACCTACGTTGTGGTGGCTCTTGATTACCTTGCCTGTGATGTTGAGCGACTCGATGCGGTCGGGATAGATAGTGCCCTGAGCGAGCCACTTTGCGCCAGTCTGCTTCTTAGCCTCAGCGTTGAACACCTCAACGAAGTCGCGACCGATAATCTTGCGCTTCTGCTCGGGGTCGGTAACGCCTGCGAGGTCTGAGAAGAACTTCTCGCTTGCGTCTACGCCGATAACATTAAGACCGAGGCACTTGTAGTCTTCCATTACGTCGCGGAACTCGTTCTTGCGGAGCATGCCGTGGTCGACAAAGATACATGTGAGGTTGCTGCCGATAGCCTTGTTGAGGAGTACGGCTGCTACGCTTGAGTCGACACCGCCCGAGAGTCCGAGAATCACCTTGTCGTCGCCGAGCTGCGCCTTGAGCTCAGCTACGGTTGTCTCTACGAACGAGTCTGCGCTCCAGTCCTGACGGCTTCCGCAGATGTCTACCACGAAGTTCTTCAGGAGCTGTGTGCCCTGCAGCGAGTGGAACACCTCTGGGTGGAACTGCACTGCCCATACCGGCTGCTTTGTAGAAGCGTAAGCTGCATACTTCACGTTGGCTGTAGAAGCGATGCACTTAAAGTCTTCTGGGATAGCGGTGATGGTGTCGCCGTGGCTCATCCATACCTGCGAGTTCTGCACGAAGCCTTTGAACAATGGGTTCTCGGCGTCGAAGTGCTCGAGGTTGGCACGTCCGTACTCGCGAGAGTCGGCAGCCTCCACCTTTCCGCCGCCGGCGTAAGAGATGTACTGTGCGCCGTAGCAGATGCCAAGCACCGGGATGCGTCCTACGAACTGGCTAAGGTCTACCTTGAACGCCTCCTTGTCGTGAACCGAGAAGGGGCTTCCGCTGAGGATGACACCGATGACAGAGGGGTCGTCCTTCGGGAACTTGTTGTAGGGCATAATCTCGCAGAAGGTATCAAGCTCGCGCACACGGCGGCCGATGAGCTGCGTGGTCTGCGAACCGAAATCAAGAATTATTATCTTCTGTTGCATTACTTTGGTTGGTTTTATTGTTTGTATTCGATGTTTCTTTTTTCTTCTTTAGGCGGCGGTTAAGCTGAAGGTAGGCAGCGTTTAAGCCGAGGAAAGGCGGCGTTTAAGCCGAGGAAAGGCAGCGTTTAAGCCGAACTAAGCCTCTTTAGGCCTTCCTAAGCCGAGGGGGAAAACCTTCTCCTAAGCCTCTTTATGCCTTACTAAGCCCTCCCCGACGGGGAGGGTTGGGAGGGGCTTTTTACTTTTACCAGGAACTCCTCTGCTTGTGCTAGCGTGTCGAGCTTGCCGATGTCCATCAGCAGGAGGTCGTCTTTGGCGAAGCCTTCGATGCGGTGGGTGGCGCATGTCTGCAGGTAGAAGTCGATGATGCTGAAGCGGTCGGGGAACTGCTGCATCAAAGGCAGCATACGTGGCGAGAGGGCGTGTATGCCGGCGAAGGCGTACATGCGACAAGCCTTAGGGTCGAGGTCGGGGTACGGACTCTTCACTTCGCCCGTGGCGATATTGGTCCAACCGACAAGGCGCATCGTGTCGTCGAAGAGCAGATAGCGCTGCGTCTTGCGCTCATTCACGAGGAGCAACGCATCGGGAGCGTCAGCTGAAGTCGAAGCCGAAACGTCCGTTGAAGCGTCGGCATTGAGCAGTCCGCCGGCGCGCTGATAGAAGCGTCGCAGGTCTACGTTGCTCAGGATGTCCACGTTATGTATGAGTATCGGGGCGTCGGGGGCGAAGAGCTGCGCGGCATGCTTTATGCCGCCGCCCGTCTCGAGCAGTCCGGCTGATTCGTCGGAGATGCGTATATCGAGCCCGAAGTTGTCGTTTTCTGTAAGATAGTCGATTATCTGCTGCGCAAAGTGGTGCACGTTGACAACAATGCGGTCAACGCCAGCCTCAGAGAGATTTTGTATTACGTGCTTTATGAGCGGCTCACCACCTACCCTCACCAACGCCTTTGGCATAGTGTCGGTGAGCGGTTTAAGGCGAGTGCCCATTCCTGCCGCGAAAATCATTGCTTGCATCATAGATGTCGTTATAAATATGTTGCCTACAAAATTACTCAAAATCCGCCAAACAGCAAAACGAATGTGCTATAAATTCTACAGAAGTGTCTGCTCTATGCCTTGCTCTCTGTGGCAGACGTGCACTTCTATTCCGAACTTCTCGTGCAGATGTTCTGCGAGATGCTGCGCCGAGTAGACGCTGCGATGCTGTCCGCCGGTGCAACCGAAGGAGAACATCAGGTCGGTGAAGCCGCGGTCGATGTATCGCTGCACGTGTGCGTCGGCGAGCTTGTATACGCTGTCGAGGAAGGTGAGAATCTCGCCGTCGTCCTCGAGGAATCGTATCACGGGCTCGTCGAGTCCTGTGAGTTTCTTGTACGGCTCATAGCGTCCGGGGTTGTGCGTAGAGCGACAGTCGAACACGTATCCGCCGCCGTTGCCCGACTCGTCGGCTGGTATGCCCTTGCGGTAGGAGAAGCTGAAGACGCGCACGCGCAGCGGTCCCTTGCCGTCGTACTTGGAGAACGTGGCTGGTCCGTCCTGCGGATGGGCCTCGTAGACGTTCTTGTCGGTGGTCTTGTAGCCGTCAGCGCGCGACACAGCCGGCTCCTCGATATGAGCGTAGCGCGACATCTCGGTGAGTCGGCGCAGCATGTCCATCATGTAAGGATAGGGGAACACCTGCTCGCCCAGCTTCAGCAGCGCGCGCAGGTTGTCCATAGCCGGCGGAATGGAATCGAGGAAGTGCTTCTTACGCTCGAAGTAGCCACGGAAGCCGTATGCGCCGAGCACCTGCAACGTGCGGAAGAGCACGAAGAGGCTCAGACGATGGACGAAGTGGCGCAGCGACGGCACCTCGGTGTACTGCTTCAGTGCGTCGTAGTATTCGGCTACGAGTTCGCGGCGCAGCTTGTCGCTGTAGCGTGCCGACGCCTGCCAGAGGAACGAGGCGAGATCGTAGTAGAACGGACCGCGCCGACCGCCCTGGAAGTCGATGAAATGCGGATTGCCCTCGGCGTCGAGCATCACGTTGCGCGCCTGGAAGTCGCGGTAGAGGAACGAGTCGATGTTCTCGGCGGTGAGGTCCTTGGCGAAGAGGCGGAAGTTAGCCTCGAGCTTCAGTTCGTGGAAGTCGAGACCCGAAGGCTTCAAGAAGCAATACTTGAAGTAGTTGAGGTCGAAGAGCACGCTGTCCTCGTCGAACTCGGGCTGCGGATAGCAGTTCTGCCAGTCGAGTCCGCGCGCTCCGCGTATCTGTATGTTCGGCAACTGACGTATGGTAGCTTTCAGCAGCTGCTTCTCGTGCTGGTTGTATCTGCCGCCAGCCTCGCGTCCGCCGCGTATGGCGTCGAAGAGCGAGGTGGAGCCGAGGTCGGTCTGCAGATAGCGCAGTCCGTCGGCGCTCTGTGCGAGTATGTGCGGCACGGGCAACTGGCGTTGCTCGAAGTGCTCGGCGAGATAAACGAAGGCGTGATTCTCGTCGCGACTGGTGCCTACGACGCCGATGACGGTAGAGCCGTCCTCAGAGGTGAAGCGGTAATACTGGCGGTTGCTGCCGGCTCCGGCGAGCTGCTCGGTGCTGACGGGTTCAGCCCCACTCCATTCTGTATATAGTTTAATGAGTTTCTCCATCTTCTTCCTTTTTCTTTTTTCCGTAATACTGCTCGTCCTTCTTCTTCACCCAAGCCGTGAGGTAGGCGTCGAGTGCGTAGAGCAGCAGAGCCACGCCGATGGTCATCGACCACGAGCGCGAGAGTATGTATGTTCCTGCTACGATGATGGCGCAGCAGACTATTATCTTCTTTTCCATTGTTGTTCGGTTGATGTTCTGGTTTTGGCGACGTCGCAGGTTTTTATAGTTCCAAACGATAGGCTACGCTGAACGTGAACACACGGTTCTTCGACGACTCGAAGCCGTCAATGTTCTGGAACTGTGTGAGTCCGATGTTATAGCGCGCGTCGAGGATGACGTTAGAGAACTCGTAGCTCACACCGACGGGAATAGCGAATGTCACTTTTGTAAGCGTTGAGTTCAGGTCATATTTCACGTGTTCGGGTTTCTCATACTTCACGTCATCTTTCGTCATCGTGTACTGCTGCTCGGTGTACTTCATCTTGCCCGAGAGCGGGAAGCCTATCTGCACACCGGCTTTAACGGCAAAGCCCGTACCGAGGTAGGCGTTGAGCATCAAAGGCACGTTGATGTAATGGAGCTGCGTGCTCCAGTCGCTGTAGCCCGTGCCTTTGTACACGCCTTCCGACACCTGCACCTTGTAGCCGTCGTTGCCGTACTTGGCGCCTTGCTGCACGTACTGCGCACCGATGGTGGCAGAGAGGCTGGGCATGAACTGCCAGTCGATGTCGACACCTGCCATCAGGCCTGCCTTGTAGCGTGCCGAGTAAGTCATGTTGTCGCCGACTCCACCGGCTATATAAATATTGTCGCCGGGCAGATTGGCGAGAACCACACCCACACGTGGCAGCACGGATACGGTGCCGACCTTTGGTTGTGCCATTGCCGGCAGCACGCCTGCGGCAAGGCCCAACAATATTGTTCTTTTCTTCATTTCTTTCATGTTCGTTTACGTTTTCACTTTCTGAATAATAAACGCCGAACAGCCGTTATTATTGTGTTCGGGCGCGTGGTTTAACCAACTTGTTGTCAGCCCACCCGCACATTAATTTGCCGTCAGCCCACCACGAGCGAGAAACGCAGTCCTAACGCAGAGGCTATCTGCAGGAACGTAGACATCTGCATGTCGCTGTTGCCACGCTCTATAGTAGATATATACTCGCGCTTCTTGCCAATCTTGTCGGCAAGCTGCTGCTGCGTAAGCTTCTGGCGCTTGCGCTCTTCTTTCAGCAACTCGGCGTAATACCATGCCTTGGCGCGCGCCTCGAAAGCATCGCGCGAAGGGGTGCCGGGTGCGCCGTATTCCTTTTCCAATATTTCATCTGCGGTGTGAAGTCGTGCCAACTTCTCTTCATTAATCTTTATCATAATCAATCCTCCAACTCTTTAATTATCCTATCTGCCTTACCTATCTCTTTTTTATAGTCTTTTGTGCTCTTTTTCAAGAATCCCGTTACAAACAACAAACGGGTACACTCAACAAAACTCTCTTTGTCAATAGTGAATATAACCGAGCGATACTCGTTTGAACCAAACGACACACGCGCCTCATAATAAGGAGTTCCGACAAGTTTCTTTACAAACTTCTCATTCACTACCTTCTGAGTTTCTATTATGTTCACTATATACGAATACTTCTCTCTCAATTTGGCATCGAGAGACCAGTAGTAATCCATGAATTCGTCAGTATATATGACTTTTCGTATCTTTTCTATTCCCATGCCGCAAATGTAATAAATTAATTCCACAAAAGCAAGCATTTGATACAAAAAAAGGTGTCCCATGACTTCACAGTCTTGGAACACCCGTTGTTGTATATATTTCGATACAAGAAATTAGTCTTTGTTGCTGCGCTTGCGGCTGAGATGGTCGAGAATGACCTTGCGCATACGCATGCTCTTCGGAGTAACCTCCACGAGCTCGTCGCCCTTGATGTACTCGAGGCACTCCTCAAGACTCATCACCACCTTCGGTATCACGCGCGCCTTCTCGTCAGAACCGCTGGCACGAACGTTGGTGAGCTGCTTTGCCTTCGTAACGTTGATGACGAGGTCGTTGTCGTGAACGTGCTCGCCTACCACCTGACCTGCGTACACTTCCTCACCCGGATCGATGAAGAACTTGCCGCGATCCTGCAGCTTGTCGATAGAGTAAGCATAGGCTGTGCCGGTCTCGAGCGCAATCATCGAACCGTTCATACGGCGTGTAATCTCGCCCTTGTACGGCTGGTACTCCTTGAAGCGGTGGGCCATGATAGCCTCGCCCTGGCTCGCTGTGAGCACGTTGGTGCGCAGACCGATGATGCCGCGCGACGGTATGTCGAACTCGATGTCGACGCGATCGCCGAGAGTCTGCATTGACGTCATCTCGCCCTTGCGGCGTGTCACCATATCAATCATCTTGCTCGAGAACTCCTCGGGCACGTTGATAGTAAGTTCCTCAATAGGCTCGCACTTCACACCGTCAATCTCCTTGTAGATTACCTGCGGCTGACCTACCTGAAGCTCGTAACCCTCGCGACGCATTGTCTCGATGAGCACAGAGAGGTGGAGCACACCGCGTCCGCTTACGATCCACTTATCCGTGGTATCCTCGAACGGACGCACGCGCAGCGCAAGGTTCTTCTCAAGCTCCTTCTGCAAGCGGTCGTTGATATGGCGTGATGTAACGAACTTGCCTTCCTTACCGAAGAACGGTGAGTCGTTGATGGTGAAGAGCATACTCATGGTAGGCTCGTCGATAGCGATAGGAGGCAGCGGCTCGGGGTTCTCGAAGTCGCAGATGGTGTCGCCGATTTCGAAGCGCTCCAGACCTACGATGGCGCAGATGTCGCCAGAGTGAACCTCGTCTACCTTCTTCTGTCCCATACCCTCGAACACGTGTATTTCCTTGATGCGTGTCTTCTCCTGAGTACCGTCGCGATGAGAGATGGTTATGTTCATGCCCTCCTTGAGCGTGCCGCGGTGAACGCGACCTACGGCGATACGACCAGTGTAGCTTGAGTAGTCGAGCGATGTGATGAGCATCTGCGGCGTACCCTCAAGCACCTTCGGTGCGGGTATCACTTCTACGATCTTGTCGAGCAGATAGTCGATATTGTCTGTCGGGGCGTTGTAGTCCTCAGCCATCCAGCCGTTCTTTGCCGAACCGTAAACAACGGGGAAGTCGAGCTGGTCTTCGGTAGCGTTAAGTGAGAACATGAGGTCGAACACCATTTCGTACACTTCCTCAGGGCGGCAGTTGGGCTTGTCAACCTTGTTCACAACAACGATCGGCTTCAGACCTATCTGAAGCGCCTTCTGCAGCACGAAGCGTGTCTGCGGCATCGGTCCTTCGAATGCGTCAACAAGCAGAATACAACCGTCTGCCATGTTGAGCACACGCTCTACCTCACCACCGAAATCGGAGTGACCCGGGGTGTCAATAATATTGATTTTTGTGCCTTTCCAGTTGATTGAAACGTTCTTGGAAAGGATAGTTATTCCTCGTTCGCGTTCCAGGTCGTTGGAGTCCAATACCTGGCCACTGTTATCCTGGCCGTCACGGAACAGCTTGCCCGCCAACATCATCTTGTCGACAAGCGTGGTCTTTCCATGGTCGACATGGGCGATAATCGCAATGTTTCTAATATCTTGCATTTTATATACCTTAAAAAACTTCTGCAAAGTTACTACTTTTTTTTCAGACAAGTAGTATAAATACAAAAAAAATCCCGCGTTCTCTTTGAGTACGCGGGACCTTGTTTCCTTTGTGCGGATTACTTACGGAGGCCGAGGGCCTTGATGATTGCACGGTAGCGATTGATGTCGCGGTCGTACAGATAGTTAAGCAATGCGCGGCGCTTTCCTACCAGCTGTGTCAAAGAACGTGCGGTAGTATAATCTTTACGGTTCTTCTTAAGATGTTCCGTCAAATGGGAAATACGGTATGAGAACAATGCTATCTGGCTCTCAGCTGAACCAGTATCAGTGTTAGACTTTCCGTACTGTCCAAAGATCTCTTGTTTTTTTGCCTGATCTAAATACATAGAACTTTAAAAATTAAATTGTTATTTGTGCAAAATGCGGGTGCAAAGGTACGACTTTTTATTGAAAGTCAGACCATTTGCACCCGCATTTAATCTATATCTTAACTATTTTTTGCAAATTACTTCACTACAACCTTCTTGCCGTTCTGGATGTAGAGACCCTTGTTAAGGTTCTGGAGGCTCTTGCCTACGTACTGTCCGTCTACGGTGTATACGCGGTTGTCTGCCTTTGCACCTTCAACTGTTACGAGACCGATGCCTGCAGCAGGGTCGCCTACGTAAGCTGTGTTAGACACGTCAGACTCGCCGTTAGCGTAAACCACGATTACGTTGTACTTGTGGTTGCCTGCGCCGTAACCGTTGTCGTTAGCATAGTTGTCGTCGGTCCAGGTTGTGGTCTTGCTGTCGAGCTTCTTAACGAGAACGCCGTCGCGGTATACGTTGTAACCCATCACGCGCAAGCCGCCTGCACGGTATGTAACGTCGTCGACGCATACACGGTCGGGCTCGTAGTTGTAAGATGTCAGCGAACCTGTGCTTGTGTGTACGATAGCGAAGTACTTAGCACCCTCAGGAAGGTCGATGTTGTACTGCTTCCAGTCGTAAACAGCCTCGTAAGAGTCCTTGTTGATCTTGATGAACGAGTTGGGGTTGGTGTCGTCCTCAGAGTAGTAGAGGTCGAATGTCTCAGGACCTGAGTTCGGATTCTGCTCGCCGCGGCTTACCTCGTCGCCAGGAGCGTTAACCCAGAACGAAACGGTCTGCTCCTCGCCCGAAAGCTCCGGAGTGATGAGCCAGTTGTTGGTAGGTGTGCCGGTGTCGATTGTGGTGCCGGTTGACATCATCGACTGCTCGCCAGAGTGAGGCGCGAAGATGTCTGCAAACATCTGCATATAGTCGGCTGCAAGACCGCTCACCTGCCACGGGTTGAAGACGATGTAAGCCTGTGCTACGCCTGAGTTCGGGTGCTGGATACCACCGAAGGTATATACAGTGCCCTTATCGCCGTCGTAGAGTGTCCAGTCGCCTACGTTGTTGATAGACCACGGTGTGTATGTCTCGAAGTCGTCCTTAACCACAGCGCCGTCAACGTTCATCGACGACCATGTGAGCACGCCCTTGGCTGAAGCAGCGAGGTCGCTGACTGCCGGAAGCGGCGACTTCACGATGCCTACTGTTGCCTCATCAGTCTTGTTGTTGTCCTGGAATGCGTCTGCAGCCCACTCTACTTCGCCGCTCACCTTGAAGCTCTTTGCGCCGAGTTTCGGTGTGAATGCGAACTCGTATGTAGCTTGTGCGTTCGGTTCGAGGTCTTCGCCCTCTTCTGTCTCATACTTCTTGCCGTCTACATAGAGGTGTACCTTGTAGCCGCTTGCCTTTGCTGTGCCGAGGTTAGTAACCTTTACGTTCACTACAGCCACCTTGCCGTTCTGCACGTGTGCAGGAGCATCGAGCTCAGCAGAGAGGTTGTTGTCGACAGCGTCGTAAATCTTGATATTGTCGATAAAGAGACTTGTAGAAAGTCCTTCTGCGTAGAAGTAAGGACGGATGTAGCCGTTCTCTACGCCTGCGTTGCTAACGCCAGCGAGGTCGAACGATACAGAGCGCCAACCCATTGAACCGCTTAGCTTGCTGTAATCGACGGTTCCTACTTCCTTCATCTCCTGACCGTTGCGGTTAACCTTTACGGTTATCTTGCCGTCGGTGCCAGGATATGCGTAGTACCAGAATACGAGCTGCGGGTTGCCTGCCTTAGAGATGTCTACCTTCGGACCCTGGATGCAAGCCAAAGTGCTGCCTGTTGACGGGTTGAACACGAGTGCGCCTGCGTCGTCGTCCTGGCTGTCTTCCGAGAGACCGAACCTGCCTGAACAGTTGGCATCAATAATCCACGGACCCTTCTGAAGGCTCTTGTTAGCGAACGACTCGTAGTAAGGTATCGGGTGTGCCAGACCGATGACGAATGCCTCACGTCCATAGTCGCTGACTACGGCTGTGTCTGATGTCGGGCTGTCAACGTAGGTCTGAAGAGCATACTGCACAGCACCCTGAGCACCGTCGTAGTTAACATCGTTTACAACACACTTTGTAGTTGTAAGACCTTGCTCCACCGGCTGAAGATAACCATAATAAAGTGTATTCACGCAGTATTCTGCTGTCTTCGGATCTACATATCCACCATGCATACCAACTTCTGAAACGGGGTCCCATGTGATGGTAGCCTTGCCGTTGAGGTGGTCGTAGATCTTGATGTTCTGCGGAGGAAGCGGACGGTCGTAACCAACATACACTTTCTTTACAACTTCGTCGCTACGCAAGTCGTTGGCTGTAGCTACTACGCTGTATGAATGTTCGCCGGTAACTACCTCGTCGTCCTGCCACTCTATCTTTGTGCCTACAGCAGGAGCGTCGTAGTTCTTCACCTGCACATAGTCGCGATAGAGCTGAACGCGGGTAAGACCAGAGAGCTTATTGCCTGCATAGTCGGTAGACGGTGTTGTGAACGACACCTTAGCCGACACTTTACCCTTGGCGCCAACCTCTACGTTGAGGTCGTTTACAGCTGCCGGGCGCACAGCCAAAGCTGCCTCGGCAACCACCTTCACCGGAAGGAGAAGGAGATAAGCGCGCTGGTCGCTGGTGCAATGGAATGCTACGCGATACTTGCCGGTTGTAGGAGCAATAAACTCGCCTTCTACTGGTGTGGCACCGCCTCCGCCGTATGTAGCCGAAATGGTGTAGTCGCCTATCACCTTGTATGTTGTGGGGTCGTCGCCTGTGCCTATAGCCACAGCCAACTTCTGAGAACCGCCCATAGCCTTGAAGCCGCCGGTCTCAATCTTATATGTCTTGCCTGCCTCGAATGCCAAGTACGGACTAACGAGCCAGTCGTCGGCATCCTGCTTTTGCGTAGTGCCTACATAACTAATGAAACTGCCGGGCACGTCGTTGCTGAATCCCCAAGTGATACCGTCGTTGTTCTTGTCTTCAACGGTCCACTCCTTGGTAGACAGCACAGTCGGGTCGTTCCAAAGACATGAATACGGGATGTCGTACGGTCCGCCCGTAGACGGAGTCTGCGCGTTTGTTGCCGACGGAACCAACGTTGTGGCTGCCAGCACCGCAGAGAGAAGTACTCTAAGTGTTTTTCTCATAATCATATTGTTTAAGTTATTTATCTTATTAATTAACTCTCTCTAATTATTATACATTATATTATATATACGAGTGCGGTTGCAGAGCAATCTTCGCACCTTTTTATATATAGGGGTGCGGTTGCAAAGCAACTTGCGCACCCCTTTTTGTTTCTAATTACGAAATAGAAGTTAGGATTCTTACTTGTTCAGATATTTCTTTCCGTTGCGGATTACGAGGCCCTTTGTGTCGTCAGTCACGCGCTGTCCGCCGATGTTGTATGTCTTGCCGTCGCGTGCCACGTTAACTGTAACGCCGTTAATGCCTGCCTCTGCATCGCCCTGCAGAACCTCGATAGGATATGTCGACTTGCAGGTCTTGCCCTGAACGTGGATCTCGCACTTGCGTCCACTAACGCCCTCAGGCAGCGGGTCGCATACCACCTTGAGCACCACGATGTCGTATTCAGCCCATGTCTTTGTGTCGGGAGTGATAGACTTAACCCAGTCGGCATCGCAAGTTACGGTGTAGTTGGGGTCGTTGTTGGCGTCGAACCAGCTGTCGTTAGTCTTGATAGCCGGACCTGCAAATACCAATTCGCCAGGAATGAGTGTCTTGCCACTTGTGCCGTCGTCGCTCATCTTCACAACGCCGTAGTTCTCCTCACGTCCGTTGAGGACGTAGTACATCGGGTTGCAGTAGTCGTACTTAGCCGAGAACGACACCTTCAGCGCAACGTCCTTGTAGAGGCTGAAGAAAGCCGGACGGCCGTCCTTGCTCCACATGCCTACAGCCGAGTCGAAGTTGTCGTAATAGTAAGGCAACTCGCTGACCTCAAAGCCGCAGTCGATGCCTTCCTTGTCGAGTCCGTCGATAACTACGTAGAACGGCTCGTCGATTGTGAAGCGCTCTGCCTTGCCCTCAGCGTTCTTCTTTGTGAACACGAGTGTGAAGGCGTTGTAGCTTGTGTTATCGTCGTACGGAACGCTGCCTACGTCGATAGTCTCAGACTCTGTAGCTGTGAGTTCGTAGAGAATCTTTTCGCCAGGAATGCGTTTGCCGTCCTGCTCTATCACGTTGTGGATCTGCATACGCAGCTGCTTGCCCTTCGCGATAGGATAATAGCCCTTAGAGATAACCGGAATGAAGATATCTTCTACGACCAGCGGAGCCATCGGTTTGTCGAAATACTGATAAACGCCGGTGGCGGTGTATTTAGCTCCGTCCTGTGTAAACGTACCCGAGCCGTATGTGTACTTGTTGTCCATGCCACCGAAGAACACTTCGCTAACCTGGTCCATAGTGTATGAAAGCGGAGTCACGCGGCGGTTAGCTTGGTCGATACCAGAATATACGCGCGGATAATAGTACATCAAAGCCAATGATTCGTGTTTGCCTGGGTCGCCCGGATTGCCGAAGTAAGGATTCTCAGAAGCAAGGAGGAACGAGTCGGTATTGCAAACAAGTGTTGGAACAGCATCGCTTCCATCAAACAGACTCTTCAAGTTGAAGTCGCCGTTTGCGTCAATCTTATAATAATAATCTGTTTTGCTTGAGCAATCATTAACAGTTACATCGCCGTAATAGTCGAATGTGTTCTGATGCCAAACATAAGCATCCGAGCCCTGCTTCTTGAACTTTACGTCGTAAGCACCCGGAACATACATATACACTGTTCCCCAAAGCTGGCCTTTCTTGTCAGAAGCCTGGAACAATGCACCTTCAGGACGCAAATAATAGTTGCTTTTCTTCTCAGCGCGCAGCTTTGAAGGCTGAGCCTGTGCGTTAAGTGCTGGCACGAGGTGCTTGCCGAACTGGCGTGCGCTGAACGGAACGCCTTCAACAAACGGCTGTGCGTTGGCAGCTGTTGTTGCCATAACAAGAGCCGCAGTCAAAAGTAAAGATTTCTTCATAATTATGTTTGTATGATTATTAATTGATTGCTACAATTATTCTGCAAATATACTTATAATCATGTTTTTCGCCAAACAAAAGTTATCTTTTTTTAAAATTTTCTTTATCGATTGATAGTTTGTAGTTTATATATGAACACATTGCTATGATTAAAAAAACAGAGAGTATCAAAGCTCCACCCTCCTACTGGCAGACGCAATCTGATCGGGCGACGGACGCAATCTGATCGGACGGCGAACGCAATCCGATCGGACGGCGAACGCAATCTGATCGGACGGCGTTCGGTATACGATGACAAAACGCAACAAACAGAGCAAAAAAAATAGAGGGCGTGTCAAAACTACAGTATTGCGATAAAAAGCTAACTGTAGTTTTGACACGCCCTCTATATTATAATATTTCTCTCAGCGGCACCATAACAAAGTCGCGCTCCTGCATGTGTGGGTGCGGCAGCGTAAGGTCGGGCGTAGAGAGTTGCAGGGCGTCGTACATAAGGATGTCGATGTCGATTGGGCGGTCGTGATATTGTCCGTCTACCGACTTCTGCGTTCTGCCCAGTTCGCCCTCTATCTGCTTTGTCGCTTCGAGCAGTTCTGCGGGCTGCAAGGCGGTGAGCAGTCGCACGCACATGTTCATGAATCGGTTTGCCGACTCAAATCCCCAAGGCTCTGTCTCGATGAACGACGACTGGCGGTCTACCGTTCCAGCGCGTTCGTTGAGCATCTCAATGGCGCTGCGCATCGTAGCCTCGCGGTCGCCGAGATTGGAGCCGAGCGAAAGATACACCTTGTGCATAAGTGCGGCTTAGTCGTTAACGATGAGCAGGGCGTCGCCGTACGAACCGAACTTGAATCCGTGCTTAACGGCGAGGTTGTAAGCCTCCATTACGAGGTCGTAACCGCCGAAAGCGCAAGTCTCCATGAGGAGTGTTGAGTACGGATGGTAGAAGTTAGAAATCATCGAGTCGGCGAGTCCGAAGTCGTACGGCGGGAAGATGAACTTGTTAGTCCAACCGTCGTATTCCTTCAGCATACCGTCGGTACCGACAGCGGTCTCTGTAGCCTTAACGACGCTTGTGCCAACGGCGCACACGCGATGACCAGCACGCTTCGTGTCGTTGACGAGCTTGCAGCAGTCGGCGTCTACACGCATCTGCTCCGAGTCCATCTTATGCTTTGTAAGGTCCTCCACTTCGATGTCGTGGAAGTTGCCCAAACCGCAGTGGAGCGTGATATAGGCGAAGTTGATACCACGAATCTCCATGCGCTTCATCAGCTCGCGCGAGAAGTGCAAGCCGGTAGCCGGAGCCGTAACGGCGCCTTCGTGCTTGGCAAAGATACACTGGAAGTCGTCGAAGTCGTCCTCTGTGCTGCGCTTGTCGGGGCGGCGGTCGAGGATGTAGCGTGGCAGCGGAGCCTCGCCGAGAGCGTAAAGCTCGCGCTTGAACTCGTCGTGCGGACAGTCGTAGAGGAAGCGGAGCGTGCGTCCGCGGCTGGTTGTATTGTCGATAACCTCAGCCACCATAGTGCCCGAGTCGTCGAAGAACAGCTTGTTGCCGATACGTATCTTGCGTGCTGGCTCTACGAGCACGTCCCATAGGCGCATCTCCTCGTTGAGTTCGCGCAGCAGGAACACCTCAATCTTCGCGTCGGTTTTCTCCTTTGTGCCATAGAGACGTGCGGGGAACACCTTTGTGTCGTTGAAGATGAACGTGTCGTGCTCGTCGAAGTAGTCGAGCACGTTGCGGAAGTCGAGATACTCGCCCTCGATAGGGTTGCCGTCGGCGTCTTTCTTGTACATTTCGATGGTCTGCGACTTCTTGTGCAGCACCATCAGGCGACACTCGTCGCGACGTGTGATGCGGAAGGTTTCCTTCTCGCCGTTGTCGTTTTCGAACTCGCGATAAATGCTATGCGGATAAAGAGCGATGAGCTCTTCTGGTAACTTAAACTTGAACTGTGATAACTTCATAGTAGTTTTTATTTATTCATCTTCACTGGTTTCTATTGTCTGATTGGCGAGCCACTCCTCGAACTTGTCGAGCTCGATACAATTCTCCACGCGCTGATCGCCAGAGCGTGTGCGGCAGAGAGCCGTGAGATAGCCGCCGGAGTTGAGCGCACGACCGATGTCGCGTGCCAAGGCGCGGATGTATGTGCCCTTTCCGCACGCCACACGTATCGACATCTGCATCGTTTCGGGGTCGAACGCCGTAAGCTCTATCTCGTCGATGTGTATCTGCTTCGGCTTCAGCTCCACGTCCTGACCCTTTCGGCGCAGGTCGTAGGAGCGCTGTCCGCCCACCTTGCACGCCGAGAATGTCGGCGGAACCTGCTCTATGTCGCCCACGAACTGTTTCAGAACATCTTCTATGCGTTCGCGTGTGATGCCGTCTGTAGGATATGTGGCGTTCACGGGATGCTCCATGTCGTAGCTGGGCGTTGTTGCGCCGAGCTGAATGGTGGCTGTGTACTCCTTGCCGTGCATCTGAAACTCCTCAATGCGCTTCGTGAACTTGCCGGTGCAGAGCACGAGCACGCCCGAAGCAAGCGGATCGAGGGTTCCGGCATGGCCTATCTTTATCTTCTTCACCCCGAGGCGTACGCAGATGCGCTTTCGCACTATTGCCAAGGCACAGAAGCTGGTCATGCCAAGGGGTTTGTTTATGGCGATGACTTCGCCTTTGGTGAAATTCATTACTTGTTGTTGATTTTTATACTAAAGAGCAAACGATGGTCACGGCACCTGCAATGGCGCAATATACGCCGAACCAAACGAGCTTGCCGCGCTTCACGATGTTGATCATCCACTTGCAGGCGATGCATCCGCTGACGAATGCAGCCACGAAGCCAACAACGAGGGGCAGTGTGTCGATGCCAGCGAACGCGTCTTCGCCCTTAGCTGCCTTCAGAACGTCGAGCAACGCCTCGCCGAGTATGGGCGGAATGACCATAAGGAATGAGAACTGGGCGAGATTCTCCTTCTTGTTGCCAAGCAGCAAGCCGGTAGCAATGGTAGAACCTGAGCGCGAGAGTCCGGGCAGCACGGCTGCAGCCTGGGCAAGACCGATGATGAAGGCGTCCTTCATAGAGATATGCTCGCGCTGACGCGGCTTGGCGAAATAGGAGAATGTGAGCAGCAAGGCTGTGAGAAGCAGACAGCAGCCCACGATGAGCAGACCCGAACCGAAGATTTCCTCGACATAGTCCTTGAAGAACACACCTACGATGCCTACCGGTATCATCGAAACGACAATATTGAGGAAGTATTTTGTCTCGGCGTTCATCTCGAACTTGAAGAGTCCTTTCAGAATCCAGTCGATTTCTTTCCACAGTATGACGAGGGTGCTGAGCACTGTTGCTACGTGCACCATTACGGTGAACGCAAGGTTGTCCTCGCCCTGCACACCGAAGAGTGCCGAGCCGATAGCGAGGTGACCGCTGCTACTAACGGGCAAGTATTCTGTGAGTCCCTGGATAACGCCAAGGACCAATGCTTGTAACCAATCCATTTTCTTAATTTTTAATTATTAATTATTAATTATTAATTCGAGGGTATTTTCAGGGGGTGCAGTTGTCTCAACTGCACCAACCTAACTAATTCACTGACTACTTTGTTGGTGCAGTTGTCTCTCAGGGGGTGCAGTTGTCTCAACTGCACCAACCTATTTGAAGGCACAAGAGGATGCACCTGCCGCTTGGTTCTTAAGACTTATTCGTCCTTCGGTTTCTTGATTATCGCATATATAATCGAGATGAAGCCGAGGAAGCACACTACGGGTGCCACCTTAATGCGGCGCACGCTGAAGATATCGTTGTCGAAAACATGCTCGTCGCTGCCGCCACCGCTCATAAGTATAAAACCAAGGATTACAACCAACATTCCGACAGCCATCAGAATGAAGTTGATCTTACCGAATGCGTAATTTCTTTTATCCACTTTGTTTATATTTTAAGTTGAATGAATATATTCTATCAAATAATGACTATATGTATAAGTAGTGTCTGTATGTATAAGTAGTGTATATATATAATATGTATATATTAAGTAACTGTTCAAAATTAATTTTATAAATATGAATAATTCACGAATAAGT
>OMAS01000165.1_pt1 | contig 43869 bp, 44 predicted proteins | sample 1674031 | NCBI WGS metagenome assembly OMAS01 (sample SAMEA103958138, study PRJEB25191) | human gut metagenome | biome: human-associated habitat [ENVO:00009003]; feature: intestine environment [ENVO:2100002]; material: feces | place: Germany | collected 2013/2015 | reverse complement strand
CTTTATCAAAAAACAAACGTATATTTGCAGAAAGAATATACAAATTCAAAATCATCAATAACTATGAACAAAAAAATCAGTTTGTATGTATTGGTCGGTGCTGTTGCATTGACTGGATGTAACAAGAAAATGCAGGACTTCGCTGCCGAGCATTTCACCACCAACCCTAACCCACTCGAAGTTGTGGGCGACAACGTTCCTGGCACAGTAACTGCCAATGTCCCTCAAAAGTTCTTCAAAAAGAACGCAGAGGTTACCGTAACTCCTTACCTTTCTTATGGTATGGACAACAAGGCCACTTCTCAGTCTTACACTTTCCAGGGCGAGAAGGTTAAGGGCAACAATCCTGTTATCAACTACAAAGAAGGCGGTACAGTGACAATCCCTGTAAACTTTGTCTACACTCCGGAGATGATGAAGAGCGACCTCTACCTTGACTTCAACGTGGTTCAAGGCAAGAAAGTCTACACTCTCCCTGCTGTGAAAGTTGGCGAAGGCGTTGTAGCCACTTCTACTTTGGCTGACGCTACTACTGTCACTCCTTCTGCTGCTGCCGACAAATATCAGCGCGTAATCAACGAAATCTGCGACGCTAACCTTATGTTCCTTATCAACCAGGCCAACGTTCGCGCTTCTGAGTTGAAGAAAGGCACAAGCGTTTCTAACTTCAACGAAACTGTTGCCGAGGCTTCTAAGGCTGACAACAAAGAAATTGAAGGCATCCACGTTTCTTCTTTCGCTTCTCCTGAAGGTGGTGTGAAATTCAACGCCAAGCTGTCTGAAAAACGTGAGCACTCTACTGTTAACTACTTGAACAAGAACCTCAAGAAAGAAAAAGTTGACAACTACGGCGACATCACGTCTGAGTTCACTGCTCAGGACTGGGACGGCTTCCAGAAACTCGTTTCCGAGAGCAACATCCAGGATAAAGACCTTATCCTCAGCGTTCTCTCTATGTACAGCGACCCTGAACAGCGTGAGAAAGAAATCCGCAACCTCTCTTCTGTATTCGATCAGTTGGCTAAGGAAATCCTTCCGCAACTCCGCTACTCTCGCATCTCTGCTTCGATCAACACTATCGGTCGCAGCGACGAGGAAATCGCAGCTCAGTACAAAGCAGATCCTACTCAACTCTCTATCGACGAGCTCCTTTACGCTGCCACTAAGACTGACAACGTTAACGAGAAAGAGGACATCTACAAAACTGCCGTTAAGCAATATCCTAATGACTACCGCGCTTACAACAACCTCGGTATGGCTCAGTATGTAAAGGGCAACTACAACGATGCTAAGGCTAACTTCGAGAAGGCTGCTTCTCTCAACCCTAACAGCGACGAGGCTAAGATGAACCTTGGTCTTATCAAGATGATGAACAAGGACTACAACGGTGCTCGCGAAGCTTTCGGTAGCGCTGCTAACGCTGAAGGTATCAACGAGGCTATGGGTGTTTACTACCTCCGCCAGGGTGACTACCAGACTGCTGCCAAAGCTTTCGGCGACAGCAAGTCGAACAACGCGGCTCTCGCTCAAATCCTCAACAAGGACTACAGCGCCGCTCAAAGCACTCTCGAGGCTGTAAAGGCTCCTAACGCTACTACTTACTATATGATGGCTGTCGTTGCTGCCCGCACTAACAACGAACAGGCTGTTTACGCAAACCTCCGCAAGGCTGCCGCTCTTGATGCTTCTATCAAGGACCGCGCTGCCATCGACAAAGAGTTTGCAAACTACAACGTAGCAAACCTCTAATCTGAGCGTTACAACAAATTATAGAAAAGGCGGCCGTCATGACAGCCGCCTTTTTGCTTTTCATCATCACCACATCCTGACATTATGAACCGAATCAAAACCTTTCTGCTCCTAATGATTGCCGCGGCTATCCACTGCAATGCCGCAAATTATCTGCGTGTGGACCAAATCGGATACCTTGTCGACGACGTGAAAGTTGCCGTGATTATGATGGAACACGGCGACGCCCCGACATCGTTCTGCGTGGTCAACGCCGACTCCGGAAAGAAGACCGTGATGCACACGGTGAAACCTACGGGCGAGTTTGCTGGCTTCGCTCAGACGGCGCGGCTCGACTTCTCAAAAGTAAAGACTCCTGGCACATACTACATTACTGCGGCAGGGGCAAAATCCTCATCTTTCCGAATCGCCAACGATGCCTATGCCGGCGCACAGGAGGTGCCGCTGAACTATATGCGGCAGCAACGCTGCGGATGGAATCCGCTGATGCGCGACTCCTGCCACCGATACGACGGACGCCTGCAGCTGTGCGGCGACCGCGACGGTGAGCACGTTGACGTGCGCGGTGGATGGCACGACGCAAGCGACTATCTGCAATATCTCACCACTTCTGCCAACGCTGTCTACCAAATGCTGTTTGCCTACTCGCAGAATCCGTCGGTGTGGGAGGACAACTTCCAAGCCGACGGCACTGAGGGTGCAAACGGAATCCCCGACATACTCGACGAGGCTCGCTGGGGTCTGGAATGGATGCTGAAAATGAATCCTGACGACAATACGTTCCTAAACCAGATTGCCGACGACCGCGACCACCGCTCGCCGGGACTGCCCAACGAGCAGATGGCCGACTATGGATGGGGTGCGGGGAAAGACCGACCTGTATACCCGTGCATCGGTAGCCCGGCGGGACTGAGAGAATACAAGAACCGCAGCCGCGGACTGGCTTCTTCAGTGGCAAAATTCAGCTCGTCGTTCGCTCTCGGCGCAAAGGTGTTTGAAACGCTCGACCCTGCTTTTGCCTCTACGCTGCTTAGAAAGTCGGGCGTGGCATACGATGTGGCGAAGGCAAACCCGGGCAACTGCCAGACGGTATGCACCGTGTCGCCTTATTTCTACGAGGAGGACAACTGGACCGACGACCTTGAGCTGGCGGCGGCGACAATAGCGGCTTGCTCTGGCTCGGAAAAGATGATGACGGAGGCGGTTGATTGGGAACGTCAGGAACCCGTGACTCCGTGGATGGGTGCCGACAGCGCCCGACACTATCAATGGTATCCGTTTGTCAACATCGGACACGCATTGGTTGCAATGCACGGCAACGAGCGACAGCGCGCCGAGGCACTGCGCAACATGCGCTGCGGCTTGCAGCGCGTGGCCGACAGAGCCGCCGACGTAAATCCTGCCTTCAAACACGGCATCCCTTTCATCTGGTGCAGCAACAACCTTACAGTGGCATTTGTGACGCAGGCGATGCTCTACCGCAAGCTGTCGGGCGACTGCCAGTTCCAAGAAATCGAGACAGCCATGCGCGACTGGCTCTTCGGTGTGAATCCGTGGGGTAAATGCATGGTCGTGGGACTGCCCGAGAATGGCGACTATCCGCGCGACCCACACTCAATGATAAGTCACGGACACGACTATAAAATCACCGGCGGACTTGTCGACGGCCCTGTCTACACTGCCATCTTCAAGTCATTGCGCGGCGTGGTGCTGAGCCACGACGACGGATATGCCAAGTTTCAAGGCGGCGCGGCGGTCTATCACGACGACTATTGCGACTACAGCACCAACGAGCCTACGATGGACGGAACGGCCTCAATGACGTGGTTCCTCGGAGAGCTGGCGAAAGCCGCCCGCAGATAACCCTTCCGCGGCACTCTCACAAAGGCGTGCATCAATCAGCAGATCATTCCTTCATCAACTTATCATATAATGGCCATATCGCCCATTATATGATAAGTTGATTTTAGTTGGAAGCTACCCCTCATATAAAATAATCTGAATTCACTGCTCGCCGACACTTATTGCAACTTGTCTGCCGCCGCCAATTATTTGCCGATGCGTATGTGTACATCGTTGGTTATCAATAGTATAGCGCTCTAAAAGGCACAACCAGCAGATTGGCAAATATCTGATAATGTGTAAGTTAGTGATTTTTAGCATCATTCTCAGCTTGTACCTCTGCATCGGAAAGTAAAAGTAAGTGTAATTTCTTGAATATCAAAATGTGCGGTACAAAAACTTGTGAGAAATGCCGTTTTTGATGAGAAAAGGTACAAAAATGGCCCTGAAACAGATACTCCTTTTTATAATCTACAAATAAAATATAAGTTAATATACCGAATTCTAATTGTTTATATGGTTTTGAAATTCCGATATTTGTAACATATTTACTTACGCTTAGTCGTAATCACTTGCTTAATATCATATGCACTTGGGTTTCCAATGCCATCGTACTTCCAGCTTGTATTGGGAGCAGTATCAATCTTTAATACGTTTGGAAAGGAGACATTAAGTATGACAAGAACTATAATGAAGGCGGTAGGGGCTGTTGCGGCAGGCCGAAACAGAAAAGTTCATATGAAGACAGTGGGTGTAACCATATATTGCGATGAAGGCTCCATGGGTTCGAATCCCGCCCTGCCACAAAAAGTGACTGTTTTATAACAGCCACTTTTTTTATATTCAACCTATTTTAATTGCAATTTCTTTAGATATTATTTCATGTTTAAAATAATTTATGCTTTGTGTTTCATATAAAATTATTGTTATATTTTACATGTATCTTTTAGTATATTTATCATATCATCTTCATGCTCCTGACAAAGGGTGTTTCTCCATTCTTCATTTGAGCCGTGCTGGATTATTTCGCCCATGATACGAAGTTTCAGACTTCCCTTCTTGACCATTTTTTCATAGGATTTCATTTTTGACTCAGGAGAAAGGTTGGAAAATTTTGAGTTTACACGTCGGGAAATGATACATAAGTTTCCAAATGTATCCTTATCGCCCCAAGAAGCAAATGAATTTTCGGACGGATTTTGCGGGTACCAATGCTCCACAGAATTACGGAACTCAAATTCAAAATCCTCATATTTTTTCTTATCGTTTTTCCATAACAGATAGTCCAGGAAATTAAATACGATGTGAGGGGTCTGAACGCCCAGTTTATAATTGCCCCCATCCAAGAAGTTTCTTCGGGTTGCCTGTGCGGCTATTAACTCTGCGGCATCTATCAGTTTAGGATTTTGATCATTATCATTCTCAAACAGCCATAGGAGGAGCTCAGTAATCCAGTGCATGACTTTGGGTGAGGTATAGGACACACGGAGCGCGGACTGAATCATCAAACATTCTTTATTGCGAGGAGCATACGTTCGCTCCCACTCATTGCTATAATTCAATTTGGTATTAGAATAATATGCTTTCTTTTTGGAGCCCTGCCCAGAAGTAAACAATTCTTTCATGCTCCATTCGCCCTCATTATCTTCGCCCGAATATTCGCGCTTAATGATAAACTTATCGAAAAGGTATCGGGTCTGTAATAAATGAATGATAAACATTTGAGCAAAGTTTTCCTTGTCCATAGGTTTTCCATTCATTTTTCTCTGACTGATTACGTTCTTAAAATCCGAAATCAGTTTTTTATCATCCAGCAAGTCACCCAAAGGTTTTTCCAAAGAAACTTCATTTAATTCTACAAACACCCTGAGGGCATGAAGCAGGAAATAAGGGAAATCTATGATGCTGTCAAAACGGACGTGTCTGTTATTGTCCAGCATGCCATCCACATCGTCTATCTTGAATTTGTTGCTGACAATTTCTGCTATAGTAGCACCTTGTTCCGATTCCTCGGTCACGCCGAAACAGGACTGATAGCCTGCCCATTCGTCAGCAGGCCAAACATTCCACTCATTTCCGAAAACTTTCTCTCGATCAGCTGGCAAGAAATGCATCTGAACATAACCAGTCATATCGCTACAGGCATTCCATATTTTTGAAAAGAACTCCTGTTCGCCTCTATCGTTTAGATATCCCATGAGCTGGGCTTTCAGAATATCGTGCTGCTCCAACTGCTCTCCTCGGGTGTTCATTATTTCGAAATAACGATTCAGGTCGGTATGTTCGGGCACTTCTATTCTATAGAGGACAACATGTGCCAAGCGTGACACAAAATCAGCTCTATTCAATCCTGATTTTTCTTTAAATTTTTGACGAATAGCCCGGATGCCATTCACAATAGGCTGCTCGACAGCACTTTCGTCATCTATCTTATCATCCAATATTTTCTGAATACGTGCAAGCGTATAGTTTGAGTTTGGACGGCAGTCAAAGGAAAGCGTCTGCCCCAACTCACCTTCCAAAGCTCCTTCGGAAACCAAATACTGCAGCAGAAGGAACAAGGTGGTAAGACGTTGTTGTCCATCAACTACTTCGTAGGTATCAGCCTTACCTTGGACTTTTGAAACAATAAGCGACCCGATGTAATAATTTTCAGCGGAATCTATATCAATGTCATTAATATCATCTATCAACTGCCCAATTTCCTTGTCCTCCCAAGCATAAGCCCGCTGGTAACGCGGAATGACATAGTGGGCATCTGTATCGAAAAGGGTATGCCCGTCTAAAATTTTTAACTCTTCTACCATCTCAAATACTATATCCATTTAATATACAAAGGTTGCTATATAATTCTTTCCATTCGTCATTTGCCCGATCGTCGACGCTCAAAGTAAGCCTCATACCAGCAATTTCAGTATGCCTGCGAGCATAAGCTATCATCGATATTACGGGTTTTGCATTGCTATATCTGTCAAAATCGTTTCTTCCGATGGCATACCGATTAATTGTATCAAAGCCTAAATGAGTCATGTCAACCCTGATCATCATAGCCCAGGTAAACAACTTTGTGACCGCCATAACATCGAAATTATGAAAACGGTCGTAATAGCACAATAAAGCGCAAAAGAATAGATTGCGGGCATAATTAAGCCCAGTTAATGAAGACTGGCAAGCCTTATCGAAAGCCTCGACAGAAACAGCGTCTTTCCCGTCTGTCAACATTTGCTTTATTTTATCGAAATTTGGATTGGTGATGATTTCCTCTTTTATATTATGCAACATTTGCATGTAATGATCTACCATTTCAAAGAAATCACTTCCAGAAATAAATGGCTCTGTAAGCAGGAAGTAAGGCATGGCCTTGTTGGCTCTACGGGCATAGGTATATCCCGTGTCCTCTTCAATACCCTTATAAATATCAATATCAGCTATGGTAAAATTTCCGCATTTGCGACATTTGGCCCAGTTCCACAACGGAAAAAGATAATGATCAAACAACTCCCGAATGGTTTGGGGATTCTTTGACTCCCATTTTGTCACCGCATGCTGCATCTCATATTTATCATGTATCTCTCTTAAATGGTAGGCTTTAAGCAAATCATGAGGGTACAAAGCACGACCACGAGTATTCTGAGAATCGAACAACTGAAAAGCTTCACTGATTTTATTGACCGTGATGACCACCACCTCCAGTATATTGTTCAGCGCTTTCATAAAAAGTTTTTTCCCTTCATCATCCACAGAAGAAAACCACTCACTTATTGTCTTATAGTTTGCATGTATGTTCTTTTGGGTAATCTTATTAGAATACTTTGCTTCCGACAAAGTGCAAGTAAAACCTGGTTGTAAATACAGATTTAAGAGCAAAAAAGACAATATTCGTTGCTGACCATCTACCACCTCGTACTCTCCGTTTTCATTTCTAAACAATATGACTGTACCTATACGGTATTTAAAGTTTGTATATTTTCTACTCTCTTCAATACTCTTTTGAATATCAAGGAGCAGTTCTATGATATTTTTATCCGTCCACTTATACGGCCGTTGATAATTAGGAATAACTAAATTGGCTTTCAATAACTTATCAATAGACCATATCTGTGGAATATTATTTTTTAACCTCATATTAAAGTCACAAATTATATCCAATAAACTTTTGTTTAGCTCGCAAAAAATCAAAATCTCGTCATTTTGCAAAGTACTCAGTCTTTAGCCAATAGGCATAAATCGGGTCCTGAAACGAGATTTCACCAGCCTTATTATCCAATATATCATTCTTGATAAGGGCAGCCTTTGAGCGGGATATTGAGGTCGTTGAAGAGATTTGATAGCGATGCATCACTTCAGTTGAACTGATGGCCTTTTCTCCAGCTATAAGAGCCTTAAGGTAGTTCAATTGCTGTGTGGTCAATGTTTCGGTGATTGTTACAAACAGCAGACTTAACTGTTCCACCAATGCTGTATGCGCCTCACGTACGATTTCAACGGTACATACATCCTTTGTCCTAAGCCATGAAAGCTGTGCCAGCTGCTGTGCGTAGTATGGATGATTATCTACGAGCTTTGCAATTAAATGGCTTGCTTCATCGTCAATACTCTTGCCAGTATCAGCGAAACGACTCTTGAAAAATTCCACAAGGCAAGACGTGTCAATCTTATTGAGAAACATCAGGTTGCCGAACTTGTAGAATGGTTTGGATGAGTCTGTAAACACTTCCATCATCATGTGGCGCTTGCTGCCATAAAGACAATAAGCCACACTCTGGTGCAGTTGCCAATGTGAACGCAACTTTTTCTGGAAATAGTCCGGGTCTGTAAATTCAGCGATATTTTGGAACTCATCTACGCAAATCACGATTTTCAGGCCCTTCTTTCTGGCAATCTTTTCAGCAAGATTGAGCACTTCATCAGGGTTGCGCTTTACCTCCTCCCAATCAAAGTCGATTGAAACCTCATTAGTGAGGTCTGTACCGATTGAAATCTTGGGAACAAGATGCGAAAAGAAACTCTTCGCACTCTCGATTGCCTCCTCCCATTTTGTGGAAGTGGCGGCAATAACCTTTTGGGCGAGCAGCGAATAGAAATGCTCCTCACTACGCACATTGAACAGGTCGATATGACAGATGCGGAGGTTAATATCCTGCGCCATCGCCAACCTTGCAGCCTTATTTACAAGCGAACTTTTACCCCAACGGCGAGGAGAGATAATAATCGTGTTGATTAATGACGTAAAGTTCTGAACCAAGTCGGCTGTTTCTTTCTCACGGTCGGTAAAATTTTTCTCAGTAGCAATCTTTCCAAATATGAACGGAGTTTCCATAACGCTTTATTTTTGATTTGATGTACAAATATAATACATAAAATGTAACTACAAGAATTGTTGTTACAAAAATCGTACATACATTTATTGTAGTATTTTACTAATTTGTGTCTTCTTTGTATAAATATCAGGGTAAAAGTTGTACAATCATAATGAGTTTCGCTTTCCATTAAGAAACAATATATTATTTGTTATAGGCGAGATACGAACTCTACGAATAATATAATAGCATTTAATGTCTTAACGTCCAATGATGTGGTCAAGCAGATTACGGCTCAGCTGCCAAGAGAAATAAAGCCGATTTTAATCTTGAATTATCGACTCCCGACGGCTATAATTTCACTATCAATGCCGACCACGATAATTATGTCTGTGTCGGAGTTTCGGATGATGATGTGAGATCCGGATTAAAGACCAAATCCAAGGCATTCTTTAAGGAAAATGAAGCCGCTCTTAATCTTGAAAATTGTGAGAACTGGCCCTTCTACAAATTTATAGACTTTTCAAATTCAGACGGCCTATATTTGGCAGATTTCAGCGATGAGCTTACTTTTAGTCTCGTTTCTGAAAAATGCAGAGAGGAAATTGTTGGTATTATTCTCAAGCAGACACAAGAACTACTAAGACAGTATAAGCGGTCATTGAAATAATCAAAGGCGTGACAGTTTAGATTCTGCTAAATATTCTGCCCTTATTCCTATAGTTTTCATAATGTGTGAATATGATTTTCATACATTATGATTAACTTTGCAGTCAGATAAAGAAATTTGTATGGCAGACTCAACACTTCGCAAATATATCTGGCTCATAAACACCATTCTTGACGCCAGAAAAATAACTTTCAAAGAAATAAGTGACAAGTGGGACATCTCAACCCTTAACTATAAGGGGACTGAGTTGTCCAAACGCACCTTTCATAATCACCGACAGGCTATTCTCACGGAGTTGGGCGTTGACATACAATGCTCTTCAATGAGAGAGAACAGTCAGTATTTCATAGCCAATCAGGAAGAACTTGAAAATAATGAAGTGTTGAACTGGCTTACAGACAGTATGGCAACCGAGTCATTATTGCTTGAAAACAAGGCTATCTCTGACAAAATAGTTTTGGAACCCGTACCCGGAGGTCGGGAATGGCTCCCCGTTCTATCACAGGCTTTGAGAGATAATCTGCGCATAGTATTTCAATACACATCATTTCACTCAACCAAGAATAATTTGAGTGATAGGATATTGGAGCCGTTGTGCTTAAAGTTGTTCAAAAGGAGGTGGTATATGCTCGGCCAAACCGTGGATAGCGGCAAGCGGTTGATATTTGCTTTAGATCGCATCACTAAACTCGAACTATCATCAGAGCAATTTACCTATCCCGAAGATTTTTCTGCAAAAGACTTCTTCGCAAACTTCTATGGGATTTGTTCTGACGGATATTCTACTCCTACTCGGGTTATCCTGAAATGCTATCGAGAATTTCCCAAATATGTAAAATCATTACCACTACATCCCTCGCAAGAGGAACTTGAACACGGGGATGGTTTTATTACCTTTGGATACTATATGTCACCAGCATACGACTTTATTCAGGAAATAATGAGTCATGGCGATGATATTGAGGTTCTTACTCCAATATGGCTCCGGAATCTTATAAAAGAGAAATCAGACTCTCTGGCAGCGCTCTACAAGTAGTCTCAAATTTTTCTGCAAATCGTTTTCATATATGAAACGATTTTTCATACGTCCTCTATAACTTTGCCGATGAAAAGAAACAAGAGGACATTGAAAACATCGGTCAGACCTTTGCCATCTGTCTGCTGAATCCGGCAGACTTCGTTCCGAATTATCGGAGCGCACCCCAAAGTTTATTACTCGGCATCGACCCTGCACGCTGTTCACTCCGGTCGTGCATATTTCATCACCTTCGCTTCGCTCTCGGTGATGTGAAATGCACTTCCTCGTTCACAGCGCACATTGCCGAAGCCTCGACCATCCGGCACACACGAAAGTAAGACCGATGTTTTCACTGCTCTCGCAAACTGACAAAACTATGCGAGACCAAATTGCAGAATATCTCAAGGACGTGACCATCAGTAACCGAAAGGAGTTATTTGATGTGTTGAATTTCATTGCACCGCTTATTGACGGTTGGAGTCTGGCCGAACCCAAGTCCGGCAGACAGATAATGCGATTTGCGTCAGCCAATGCAAGAAAGTCCGCCTATGTCGATTTTACGATACCCAAGAAGTCAGGTGGACAAAGAAAAATCAGCGCTCCTGTCAAACCGTTGAAGGCTATCCAAACAGCACTAAATATAGTTCTGCAATCCATATTCGTTCCCGATGAACACGCCACCGGTTTTGTATTAGAGAAAAGTGTCAAGGATAACGCCATGATACACGTGGGTCAAACCTGCATATTTAATACAGACCTCGAAAATTTCTTTCCGAGCATAACAAAACTCATGGTTCGTCGGGCTCTCCATCGAGAGCTTGGTGATAGACTGCAAAGCAATGAAGTAATCAATATTATATGTAAAATTTGCACCGTTCCTGACAGTTCGGGTGTCGAGGTGCTACCACAGGGCGCACCGACATCGCCTGTTCTGTCTAACATTGTGCTGAAGAGCCTTGATAAAGATATGTCAAAGCTTGCTGAAAGAATGGAATGTAAATATTCGCGCTATGCCGATGATATTACATTCAGTCATAGTAAATCAATTCGCAGGATGAGTCCTTTCTGGCAATCAAGGATTTATAATATCATTGCGAAGTATGGGCTCAAAGTGAATGAAAAGAAGACAAGGACATTTGTACCGGGTACACGTCGAGAGGTTACCGGAGTCGTTGTAAGCGATAAAATCAACGTTTCCCGTTCTTATATAAAACAGTTGCGGGTGCTTCTTCACTTGTGGGAGAAATATGGCTATGCACAAGCACAAATCATCTTTACAAGAGATTTCTACAAGGGTATCGAAAAGAGTCTTGTCAATGTAATCGACGGTAAAATTAACTATCTTGAAATGATCAAGGGCAAAGAAGACTCTACTTATCGTAAGTTCAAAAGCAGGTTCAAACGTCTTCAGTGGGAAGAAAAACAAAGTACTGACCAAATACAAAAGGATATATGAATATAATTTATTTACACGGACTTTCCTCGTCGGGACAGTCCAACACCGCAAAAAAACTTCGGGAGTTACTTCCTGATGATAATGTTGTCACACCTGACATTCCGGTCAGCCCAATAAAGGCTCTTCAGTTGTTACTGAGTCTTGCCGGAGAGTATGGAGCTGATGATACAATCGTAATAGGCACATCTATGGGTGCGATGTATGCCTCTCAGATGAAAGGTTATCGCCGAATCCTTGTCAATCCCGCGTTTCACGTCTCAGACCTCCTGAAAGAAAACAAGGGTGAGAGACTACAATTCTTCTCAGAGAGAGAAGATGGCAGTGAATACTTTGAGGTCTCGGAAATCTTGATCCAAGAGTTTGAAGAAATGGAGGCCAACCTGTTTTATGTCGATGACATTACTCCGGAATCGGTAATAGGACTCTTTGGTGATAAAGACGACGTATGCAACTGTCTTGACGAGTACCGCGAAAGTTATTCCTACTGGTCATCTTTCAAAGGTGGTCATCGACTTACTGAAGATGTTATTACGAACACCTTGCTCCCGGTAATCAAATGGTTGAAGCATCCGGACTACACTTCTGGTAGAACCTATTTGCCGTTTGATGATATAACTCCCGGCGACACTGGCTACATCGGCGAAATGGATAACGATGAGAATGCCTTCAAAATATATAAGAAAGGTTTAGGAGGTAAGTGGTATGAAGAAATTGTGCGTGAGTATCAGGGCACAAAACATTACGATGGGCGCGAAATCAACTTACATTTTCCGTCCCTCCCCGAAGGCGTAAACGAAGAATCGGTAGAACTTGTGTACGGCAATCGTTTCTGTCATCTCCCTTCGATTGAAATCTATGGAGAGCATGGTGTTCAAGTTACCAACGGAGACTTCATTATCAATGAAAGTATTAGTGTCCACAGAAAGTAATGGCAGAAATCCGAAATAGAATCACGGCAATATTGTCGCGAATGAAGCATGACACCTTCGAGCGCGATGAGGCTCTCGCACTTAGCTTGCTCAGTGCTCTTGCCGGGGAGAGTATATTTCTCCTCGGCTTGCCCGGTGTCGGCAAATCCATGATTGCCCGCCGATTAAAACTTGCATTCGATAATGCTACCGTCTTTGAATACTTGATGTCGCGATTCTCGACACCCGATGAGATTTTCGGGCCCGTCAGCATCTCCAAGCTTAAAGATGAAGATTGCTATGAACGTGTCACATCCGGATTCCTACCCGAAGCAGAGGTCGTTTTCCTTGATGAGATATGGAAAGCCGGTCCCGCTATTCAGAACGCCCTTCTTACTGTTCTGAACGAAAAAATCTATCTCAACGGCAATCAAGAGCTTAAGTTGCCAATCAAAGGGATAATAGCAGCCTCAAATGAACTTCCGGCTAAAAACGAAGGTCTCGAAGCATTGTGGGATCGTTTTCTACTGCGATATGTTGTCAATCCCATTGAACAGAAACAGAATTTTTTTAGATTGCTTTCTGCGCAGACTTATGAATCGACAACAGAAGAATTTGGCCCACTGACCCATGACGATTTTATTTCAGTGCAGTCAGAAAGTCGTAAGGTAACTATACCCGAGTCAGTTCTTGAAATTCTTTACACAATAAGAGGGAAACTTAACGAAAAGATAAACGCTAAAGACGTGGTTACGGGAGAGCCTGACCCTGAGAACCTAAAATATTACGTTTCTGACAGACGTTGGAAAAAGGCTGTCGGAGTCATGAAAATGTCGGCATTTCTTAATGGAAGAGATGAGATAGGTCTTTCTGACCTGCTTCTATTGTCGCACATACTTTGGAATGATGAGCCGTCAATCCCGGTTGTCAAACAGATTATTGCCGAAACTGTTGTCGCGCCATTGTTCAGTGACATATTGGAGCAATATAAAAGTTATAAACGCCATGCTAATGTTGAGAATAATGACACACGTCTATACTCTCCGGACCAAGAACACTATATCATTCAATGCAATGATTCCCCTCTGAAAATTAAAATCAAGGATTATCAACGTATGCAGACCTCTCCTGATGAGGTTTTCTTTGGTTCAGAGACTACAGACAGTACCCTGATGCTTCGTTCTCGGGGACAGTTCGTGATGAGGTTTGTAAAAGATGGTGTGATTTGTATCAATAACTACAACTATTTTCTCCGGACAGAATCTGATAATCAACTTAGTAAAGACTTTATTGCAGAGATCGGGGATACAATTGACGGCATTGCTAACAAACTATATGTTGAAATGAATCATAATCTTTTCATTGCAAATTCCGATTTATATACACCCATAAAAGAAGTTGTCGCGGTCTATAGAGCAAGAATAGATTTGATGTGATGAGAAAGCAACATCTGACATATCTGCGCAGAGCCACTGGCATAGCCTCTTCCATAAAGGGAGGAGCGAGAATGCTTGAAATAGTTGGCAAAATTAGGGCTGGAAAGACCCCTGTTTATCAGATGATACGGGATATTGTCTGCGACTCGCGTTTTTACTGCGTTGTGGAGGATGACCTGTTCTGGAAAAATTACGCAACGACAGTCATTCGCCATTTTATTGATTCTCTTTCATCGGAAGACTGGGAAAACGAAGAGCGAAGAACCGGGAAAAAGGAAGATTTCCTGAACGCATGGCTATCCAAACACATCTTTCCACTAAGCGTTGAAGAGAAAAGAATAATTGCAAAATCCATGCAACTTACCGCCGGTAATTCCGGCAAACCAGTTCCTCTTGGTAGCAGTGGAAATGAAGTAAACCAGGACTCTGACGGATATGACATTCAGATAGAATCAGGTATTACAGATAAATCCAATAGTCCGGATAAGATGGGCTACTCACTACCTACAGATATTGCAAACTATGCAGAATCTTCAAAAGGAAGTTCTCCCGGCCTTGAGGTTGATAGCCACGAGGCTGAAGCTGAATATCTTCAACTACTTAATCCGACAATCGTTGAACTTGCCAAGCAGATAGGTCGGAGTGGAGGCACGAGTCACGAAGTAACCGGTAAATTTCAATCTGCTTCACGAAGTGACATAAGCGGTATCACTATCGGTAATGACCTCAATTGTCTGTTGCCTTCAGAACTTGCTCTGTTAGGAGCAAAATCTACTGAAAACCTGTTTTATCAGCGATATGTTCAGAATCGTCTTCAACTGTTTTCATCCGCATCCCACTCTTTTGAGGTTGCCAATGATAAATCAGGTCCAATCTATATATGCGTTGACACAAGCAGCTCTATGGAAGGAGAACCGGAAGTGACGGCAAAAACGTTGGCTTTTGCTGTTGCTATTGTGGCTCAGAGAGATAGAAGACCGATCTGCATGATAAACTACTCCCATAATCTTTCATTTTTTATCCTCACAAATTTGCACCGTCAGCGCAAAAAATTTCTTGCATTTCTGTCTCATTCTTACGCTGGCAGTAACGATGAAAACAAACTTTTTTATTTTATTTTCAAGAAGTTGCCATCTATTCCCAAGTATAAGCTCTTTGCCGACGCATTCAAAGGGGCCGACATACTCATAATATCCGATTTTATCTGGAGTTATATTTACAATGAAAACATGGAACTGATTCAAAAGGCTCGTAGTGAGGGGATGATATTTTACGGCTTGGGGATTGATGTCAGAGAACATCAACTCGATATGTTGGATGACCCGGAAAAACATGACGACGAAATCCGCGATGGTTATAATTTCCTAAAGCAATGCGATTATCGTTATCTGCACGAGAATGGTTCAGTTTTTGAGTATATTGAAAAGCCTTTGGTTCTATGAGACTTAAAATGAGACTTGAAGATGCGATGGTCTATGTACTGGCTACCGCCGGATATGGAATGACAACACAACGGATAGCGGAAGTTATCAATAATGAGAAACTCCACATTCGTGTTGATGGCAACCCTGTTACCGATAAACAAGTATATGCCGCTGTCTGCCGTCACCCGGAAACCTTTGTCAAAGAAGGTGGTCGCATTTTGCTTTCAATGTAGAATTTTTAATCCTGCATCGCACTTTGATACATCATCATTCTACCTTTGCATCGTAAACATTAAAAACACCTAAAGATATGGAACCTATTACAAGTAATGATTTCCTTAACTCAGTTCTTGAAACTGAGGCATGGAAAGAAGTCTCTCAAAGCGGGAGCCTCAGCATGACGATGATTGAAAAGTTTGCCGACAAACTTGACTGGGAAGAGGTCAGTGGCAACAGGAATATCATCTGGACGGTCGAGGGCATAAACAAGTTTGCCAACAAAATCCATTGGGATGAATTTTCCCGTTCATGCCCGGAAAACCTTCTCTCGGAGTCAACGCTTCAAAAGTTTGCGTCCAAGTGGGATTGGAAGACGCTTTCCAATCGAGACGACATCTACAACAACTGGCGTCTGCTCGAAAAGTTTGCTGACAAGGTAAACTGGGGCGAAATCATCACCAGCTGGGATATTGAGAAGCCTCTTGAGTTCTTCTCGCGTTTCCAGCAGTACATTCCCATGTCCAAACTTCAGGACTCCCGTCTGTGGAATACAATGGTCGAAGCTCGCGCCAAGCATCTGATCCAAGAAGCCATCGGCATAGAATAAAAATCTCGGGTACGCAAATAGACTGCGTAGCAGCATAGTAATTTTGCGCCCGGATTTCAGAAGCCATTTGGCTATTTACTGAAAATCAAGTAACTTTGCACTCGCTTTCGAGCGCATAATAAAAGAAAACAATGCAGACAACGCAACTCAACATATCGTTCACAATGCTTCGCCGTAGCTATCGCAGCTTCGACAGCAGTCTCTATTGCATCAGCTATAGAGGCTACCGAAGTGTGCCCGGTGGATTGCTCCGACGATATACCTATGCGGTCTGTATAAGTTGAAATAACGTAACCACAGACAATCAGGATAAGACAGTCGGAAGGTCCACAATACTTTCCGACTTTTTTGTGCCCTGTTATGGCTTATCCTATTGCCACGGCATGGCACCCAAAAACAATTCAATCATGAACAAAGAAGACTATTATCGCAGCCATGCCAGTAAACAAAAATGCACTAATAAGATACAAAACCATAGACCGGTGCCTGAGGAACAAGTACAGGCGGTGGACTCTAGATGATCTCGTCGAGGCTTGTTCAGACGCCTTGAGCGAAATGGGAGGAATAACCATGGGCGTTTCAGTCAGGACAGTTCAGGCCGACATACAAGTCATGAGGTCTGATAAACTCGGCTACGAAGCACCTATTGAGGTTTACGAAGGTAAGTTCTACAGATACGCCGATGAGGACTACTCCATATCAAATTCGCCATTGGATTCAAATATGTGCGACCTCATTTCAGACGCAAGACAAGTTGAGACAATTTGAGACAGTCATGCCTGCCCATGAACTCGGCGATGTCTTATCGAAGGTAAAACACAAACTCGAACTTCTGCTTGAAGACGCATAAAAAGAGAGCTTTGACATAACCTACACACGGCATATTGTCAAAGCCATTATTTGTTTCGGTACTTCCGGCAAGACTCGAACTTGCGACTCCGAGCTTATGAAGCTTGTTAGCTACCACTGCTACACCCCCACATGTGTCTGGTACTTCCGGCAAGACTCGAACTTGCGACCCTCACGTTCGTAGCGTGACGCTCTAATCCACTGAGCTACGGAAGCATATATTTGTTGGGGCGGTAGGACTCGAACCTACGATGTCCGAAGACGGGAGATTTTTTCGCCATGCGGCTCAAGGAGCTCCAGTCTCCTGCAATAGTCACTATGCGACACCCCAGTTTTTGCGGAAGCAGAAAGATTGGCTCAGATTGAGTTTATTTCAACGGTCTTCGCCGATTTGCAATTCGACTTTCGGAGCCTTTTGGGCGGCTCGCCCCCATAGCGAGGGCTGGTTTCTTTCTCCGAAAGCGGCAAGCCGATAACGACCACTCACCCATACTTCCTTTTGTTTGACACTGCAAAGTTAGATAGCCTTGATGCAGCCTATCTGCGTAGCAAAAAAAATCTACAAAAAAAATTCGCACCGATAAAAAGACGATTATTTTGGACACCTCAGAAATAATTTGTAAATTTGCATCATATACCAATTTATTGAAAATAGAAGTCGTTAAACTCAATAGAATCAAGGCCGTGCTTGCCGAGACAGACAAGCAGGGAAAATGGTTGGCTCAACAACTTGGCAAAGACCCGACAACGGTCTCCAAATGGTGTACCAATACCATTCAGCCTGATTTGAAAACGCTTGCTGAAATAGCTGAATTACTTAATGTGAACATACGAGAATTGCTCGTTAATACCAAATAAGACCATGACCAATTGTGGTTATTTAATTTCAGCAGATTCACAATTAGAAGATATAAAATGGATACGAACCAGGACAAGCTGAAACTAACATCCGTTAATGACTTAATGGGTATGAATTTTTATATACCTACATATCAGAGAGGATACCGATGGAAGGATCGACAAGTATTTGATTTGCTTGATGACCTTTGGGAATTTTACCTTAAAGAAAAGAAACCGAACGAAATCTACTGCGTGCAGCCTCTTGTGGTGAAACGCAAGGAGGAAGACACTTTCAGAAAAATAAAAGAGGAAGCTGCAAATTTATCGGAAATCGCCAGTCTGTTGAAGGGGTATTGGGAAGTGATTGACGGGCAACAGCGACTAACCACTTTTTATATTATCTTAGCATACCTGTGTCCGGAGCTGCCCCATAAATTCCAACTTGAATATGCAACAAGAAATCCCGACGACCGAAGTCCTGAGTACAGGTCTATCGGTTCTAAAGAGTTTCTGAAACAGCTGGACCAGAATGAAATCAATGAAGAAATCGCTGATTCGAACATTGATTTTTATCACATGCGCAACACCTATAATGTTGTGCGCAAATGGGTGAGTAGTAAAAAATTAAAAGAGGCAAACGAAGCGTATAATCTGGAGGGATTTATAGACACACTTATGCACAGGGTTAAGTTCATTTGGTATGAAACCGATGAGCCGGACCCTATAGCGGTTTTCATACGCCTCAATATAGGTAAAATCAGTTTGACGGACTCCGAGCTTATCAAGGCCCTGTTTCTTAATGAATCTAATTTTACAGATTCGGCCGATGGCATTCGCCTTCAGCAGATAGAAATCGCTACAGAATGGGATCAAATTGAGAAGACGTTGCGTGGAGATGAGTTTTGGCTTTTCATTCACGACCTGAAATGGGACAAGCCTACGCGCATTGAATGGATTTTTGACATGATTGTGGAGCGACAACTCTTCGGAGAAATTCCAGATTGCGGTGACGACAACCATAAGATCTTCCGATATTTCTATGAATATTTCAATCGGAACAAGGAATGCATCAACTCTGACTGGATCAGGGTCACATGGAACAAAGTCAAGAACTATTTCATGATATTTCAAGAATGGTACAACGATTTTGAGCTTTACCATTACATTGGTTATCTTGTGCATTTGGGTACCCCAGTTGAGCAAATTATCAAGAGGTATGAAAACAGCTCCGGCAAAGCCGATTTTAAACGTTTTTTAAAGAGTGAAATAAGAAAGAAGATTTCCGCATGCAGTGACCTTTTGCAGGATTATGGCGAGAATGGAGAATCAAAACGAAAGTGTTTCAATCTCCTTCTGCTTTTGAATATCCAGACTGTCATCAACCAAAACATTGAGTACATAAAAGAAAAGAAGTATGGAATTGGAGCATACTACCGATTCCCGTTCCACCTCTTTAAGAAAGAAGGCAAAAAAGCGAATAAGAAAGGCTGGGAGGTAGAGCACATTGCCTCAAATTCAGGCGATGACCTGACAGACAGTCTGAACAGAAATATTTGGCTTGCTTCCGTGCTGTACAGCATGAAGGACCAGCACAAAGACCTCGGAATTGAAATTGAGCATTTTATTGACTCGGATAACCAATCCGATGATGAGTTCAAACTTCTTCAGAGGAAGATAAAGGGTCTAAATATTCATCCCCTTGACGACAAGCTAAGGCAGCGAGTATGGAATTTCACCCTTCTTGATTCAGCCACCAATGAGGAATATCAGAATGACCCATTTCCAATCAAGCGAATTTGTGTTCTGTCCAAGGATGCCGGACGTAAAGCCATTAAGGTGTACGATAAAAAAACGCGTAGAGTCTCGTTCAACAAGGACGAGGAAGTCATCGCCTTCGTTCCGCCTACAACCAAGGATGTTTTCATAAAAGCATATACAGATATGCCAGAGTCCTTGACATCCTGGACTGAGGAGGACGCTAAATGCTATCTCAGAAAAATAGAAGAACTTTTGTGTGAGTTCTTATATCCCGAGATTTATAGCCTTAACCACGAATATAGCAAGGTGTTTTTCAAGAAAAAGAGGATAATAGCGGAAATACCAGTAGAAGTAAGGAATAGATATATCCGTTTGGTCAATACCAAGATTTCTTTAGAAGAATCGAATAAGCCCCAGTAACCATGAGCAAGTCCAACAAGCAACTGATATCATTTTGGAATCTGATCAAGCGCCATAAGATTGTGATTCCTATTATCCAACGCGACTACGCACAAGGAAGAGAGAGCGAAGGAGCACTGAGAAAACGATTCTTAAACAGGCTGAAGAAAGCCCTTGACGAGGCAATCACTTTCTCCAATGAAGGAGAGAGAACGACGCATCGCCTTATTTTGGACTTTGTTTATGGTACTCCTACTGCATCCAGTGCGGTGGCACCTCTTGACGGCCAGCAGCGTCTGACCACGTTGTGGCTAATACACTGGTATATTGCATACATTAGTGGGGCATTGACCGAAGAGGTGAAGAAGGTGCTTAAGTCCTTTTCGTATGCCACTCGTGTATCCTCTCGTGATTTTTGTGACAAATTATGCGATCTTGCCCCCCTTGAGGACAAGAGTGGAACAGTCAGGAAACACATCCAGGAGCAAACGTGGTTTTATTCTGAATGGAACCAAGATCCGACAGTTAGTGGAATGCTGAGGATGCTCTTCGGTGATGGCGCGTCATCCACAGAAGATAATATTATGGAAATATTCGGTGTGGAAGACAAAGTGACGTTAGAAAAATACTGGGAATTGCTTACAACCACAACCTACGCTCCCATTATGTTCAACCATACCGTTATAGGTTCCGAAGAAATGCCTCTTTCAGATGATCTATATATCAAAATGAACGCCCGTGGCAAACCTCTTACAAGTTTCGAAAATTTTAAAGCCGAGGTGATAAAATGGGTTTCCGAACACATCTCCAAAGAAAAGTCAATTGTATTTGCATCTAAGTTCGATAATGAGTGGACTGACATTTTTTGGAAGAAAGGTCTGGGCAACAAAGTTCACAATGTCGATGAGGTGTTCTATTCCTTCATCAATAGACTGTATTGTCAGTACGTGATAATGCAACGTAGGGATGGCAATTATGTGGCAGACGAAAAAAATGAGGATTACAAGTATTTTAGTGCCGATGACCCTAAAAGCGGCAATCTCATTACATTCGAGTCGCTCGATAGATATCAAGGCCACATGGAGGAGGCATTGGCTACAGTGGACACCATATTGCAAAAAGTCAAAAACATAGACTCTTCTGCATTCCATGCCCCATGGAACGATAAATTCAATTTTATCCCGCAATACGTTCTTGACAGTGACCATCAGCCGAAGAAAGTGACCAATGAAATTTATGAATACACTACAATCAATCAACGTGATAGGGTTGCGTTCTATGCGATATGTAAATATTTTCTCAGCCCATCCCACGATGATGACGAAAAAGAGAGCTTGTCACACTGGATGCGTTTCGTCTGGAATTTAATATCAGATAAAGACAGCGGGGGCGCTGATACAATTCGTAGCGTTTCAGCCATTCAACAAGCCGTTGCTCTAATTGATATGATTGAAAATCCACGAAGGGTTTACGGTGAACTTTATGAAAAATCCTCAGAATACCGACAAAAATTAAAAAACAATACAGTACTGGAGCATCGGTTTATTGAAGAAATTGAAAAAGTCATTCAGATTCTTCATCCTGACTGCAACGTTATGCTTCCCTCATGGGCAAAGGACTGGGAGCAGGCAATAATTGAAGCTGAGAAGTTCCGTCTGTTCAATGGATCTATTGGTGTGCTTTTCCACAATGAAGATGGCGAAATTGATTGGTCTCATTTTGAATTGAAATTCAAAAATGCTAAAGAATATTTTAAGACACCGGATAATCCAAACGCAATAAGCCGCATGGTTCCTTCTCTCTCAGACGAGGATATTTTATTCATTTTCAACAACTATTATCTACACTATAAGGATGATAATGTCAGTGAGATGTTAAGGCGACACCCCAGATGCTTTCATAAATTTCTCATGGGAAAAGCGAACTCCGATTCTTTAACTCATTTACAAACAGATATTACTTCTCTATGTAAGAAGACTTTGGATTTCTGGATTCATCCAAATTGGGTTGACAACAAGCACGTATTGTCTATTTATTCAACCAAAAGTGGATATTACGAATCCAATTCCTATTTTATAGATACGGATTATATTGAAAAACGATATGCGTTTTTGAGTAAAGCGCAGGCAAACGTGAATGATATTCAGCTCATTATTAACAAAGAATATTCTTATCCGTATAAAGGCCTCTATATAGATTTTACCTGCATTTATAAGGAAAGACATTATAAATTCAGATGGACTGGTGCAGATTGGATTGATATGTATGATAAAGATACAAATCTTTGGAGAGAGGGCCTCCATTCTAAGTTCAATGGTTATGATGTTGATTATCACTTCAATGATATACCAACATTTTGGGAAGAAATACGAAGATGTATAACGTGCTATATATCAAAACGGAGCAATAGCTAAAGAGTTTCGGTAAATGAACAAATATGCAGCTGTATTACAATTTTTCAGTAGAAAGGAATCAATTCTTATATAAACGTCATTTGATGGGGTCGGAGCAGTATTGGCGACGGCCGCAGCGGGTACAGTGCTCGCCTCGCCAGACGCTGTCAAACTGCTCACAGGCGGCATCTATCAAGGTCGGCTCATCGGTCAGGATTCCGGCCTCGAAATTGCGGCGGTTGCTGCTCTTCATACCTATTCCGGCTCCTGTCAGGTTGGCAGAGCCAATGTAGGCAGTTTCAAAGTCAAATATAATCATCTTGAAATGGACTCGCGGACATAGTATCCGCTCCAGTCCTGATTTTAGAATCGGGTATCGGTCAAAATCCTTACGGAAAGCCGGACCCGGTTCTTTTGCATGGATAAGTCTGACCTCTACACCTCGTTTGAGAAGTTTGGCAAGAATAGCAAGGAATGGCTCAGATGAATTGCCAGCTTTGACGTGAAGGTCTTTAATGTCGGCTGTACCAATCCATAGCGACTTCCTCACGGAAGCCATTCTTGCCACGACCTTATCATAATGGTCTTTGCCGGAAATAAATTCAACTGCCATACTGGAGCAAAGTTACTTATTTTTCGTGAGATAGAGGTAATAGTTGTAGTATGGGGACATCGCTATATCATCTTTTGCTTTTACCATCTTTGAATACTCGCCGATGAGTGTGGAAAGAAAGGTCCAAAATGATTTGCGATGATGCTTGTACTTGTAATGCGCCATTTCGTGAAGTATTACACCGTCAGTCCATTCCTGTTTGAATATAACGAGAAAAGGTTGTAAGGTAATGTGATTGTTGAACGTGCAATAGCCGAGAACATTCTTCCGAAGGCGCTTGACTGTAACGCCGGAGCCATGCAACCCCTTCGCAGGCAGTACAACTTTTGCAATCCGAAGTATGGTATCGCGCATAAGTTCCCTAAGCCATTTCTGTATCTTCTTGGTTTCAAAGTCAGTGGAGTCATGGTAAATCATATCCAGGATACCGTCGTGGTATTGAACAAGCAACTCGACGGCGTTCTTATCCTGAAACACGAATTGGTCGGGTATCTTCATCGTTGCCTCACATTCTATCGTGAACTTATCGACACAATGCCAGACCACTGACAAGTGCTTTGTAGTAAGCCGGAATCGAGGATTTATCTTAAATGTTGGTTCTTTCATACCTCCCATATTTTATCCATTATGTGTCTATAACCCTTAACTCCGTAATGTCCTATCTTCAATCCATAGAAACGAGTGCCGAGAGCTTTCTCCTTGTCTATATTCTCTATTGTGGAGGGATTGGGAACAGGAAACTCGAAGTCTGAGACAATCAGTACATCAGCCATCTCGTATGTTCCTTTCTGAAGAACGCGAATAGCCTCGGCAAGCATTTGTTCACCATCAGTGCCACCACTATAACTATGCTCCAAAAAATTGTCAATCATACGCCAATTTCGCGGTTTTGCAAGGTCAATAGACTTTGACCTGACAGAGAAGCTGATCAGATAGCAAGGGCGTTTCTGTTTTTTTGCCATCCTGAGCAACTGTTTGAGCAACGAGAAAGCAATCCTTTGAGGTTGTCCCGACATCGAACCACTGGTGTCGATGCTTACAATAATCGGTCCTTTTGTCAGTCGTGGGTCTTTGCGATGTTCCTCTATCTTTTTCGGTTTGTCTTTGCCGGGACTTGAAAACTGCTGAAGCTCCTTGGTTGCATATCTCTTAAAGAAGAGATCTTCCGGCATAGATAATTCCACTGGTAGGACACGTTCCAGATTGTCGCCTGACTCAACTCTGTCAATCTCTTCGACCGAGCTGTTTTTAGCCACGGTAGTAGGCATAAAGCGATATACTACCGTATCTTTCTCTTCTTTAGACGGATCCTTGTCACGACCGATCATATCCACAATTTCTCTCAGTTGCGGATAGCGATGGACATAGTTCTCCACCTTCTTTCTGTCTTCATAATCGCCTGTTCCTGCATCACGACAAAATTGTTCAAACCTCATTTTCGCACGATTCAACATCTGACGCTCTTTTCGATCGAGCTTAGCCTTACAAGCATTTTCCCAATCGCTTGTCATTGCCGAAAATACAGCACCCTTGTCGTCTGTCTTGAACTGCGCCGTATATCCTGAAAGATTTACATCATATTTCGAGTAGCCGGCTTCAATTGTGCCACATACTTCCTGCCACATCTCGCGTTTCTCCTCAATGGTCGCTTCTCTGAAACGAGTAATCATGGCAAGTTCTTTCATTGCTTCAATCTGCATTGCCCGGAACTGTTCCAGCAAAGCAGTGAAGAAAGAAATCAAGTCTTCTTTCAGCACCTCAACCCATGTTGAGTCCGAGCCGTCGATCTGAGGATTATTGTCAATGACCTACTGCATATAACCGGCGAGGCAATCATCGGGCGGCATGGATGGAGGCATCTCGCCACATTCCATGTAGAAGTCAAAAGCCTCGCTGTATTCCTCCAGCTTGGCGTCAATGTCGGTATAGTCAATCATTTTATCAACATAACTACGTTATTGAGTTTGACCTCAATGGTCTTTATCTGTTCACTGACATTCTTCAGCATCTTGTTAACCAGTGCAAGATCATTGGGAGAAAGGAATATATTATCACAATCGGTCCAGTTTGATGATACCGACTTCTCCCATCCTTCGACACAAGTCCTGAATAAGTCCTGAATCAAATATACACGCTGATATACAGGCGATGTCTGTAAAGACTCAGAACTTATTGCTGATTGAGCAGCCTTCTTGCGGAAAGCGTATGGAGTGCCGTCGATTATCGCACCATTCTGACACCTCTGAATCTTTACCTTTGTCAGATTCGAAGCATTCTGTGATTTTGCTTCAAACGGTCTTCCCGGAACGATTGTGTGAATGATGATTTTCTTGCGTTTGCTGTCATAATATCTCACCCCGTCACGAGTCTGATTTGATAACGCGGCATAGTCCCATTTTGAAAAATAGGTATCTCCATCCGGATAATTTTCGACGAGATAGTAGAAATAATCATACTCAGCGAAATCATTCCCGTCTGTGTTTAATCGTAACTGTGTTGATTGTTGTGCGGTTTGTTGCTGTGGAGTCATAAGTTGGCGAATAGATTTATCAATCTTCGCCAACCCTTTCAGCACCGCATCTGAGATACTTGAAGTAAAAGCATTAAGCACATTGGGAATACACTCCACATCATTCCAGAAACTATGTATAAGCAATAGATAGTCTGAAAGATTTATCTCCATGCGACCATTCAGAAAGGCTGAGGTCTGCATCAGCTTGTACGCTTTTCGCCAACGTCGATCAGAGATATAATATCGTAATTGATTTCCGTCCTCCTTCTCCAGAGCAGTAAGACTCTTCCGAATGTTTTTTATGGCACTGACAACCGAATCCTGAATGCCTACGGTCTTTGATTCGTTTTGCCAGTTGGAATATGTTTCATCGGTAATGTATAACGATTCCGATAATTCCGACATATCAACACCGGCACCCTTTATCATTTTGAAGAAGGAGGTATCACTCTCTATGCAGTTTGAAACCATCCGCACAAGGAAGCGATCCCACAACGCTTCGAGACCTTCATCTTTTGCCGGAAGTTCGTTAGAGGCAGCAATAAGCACTTTCATTGGCGTGCGCATTATTTGTCCTCCATTATGGAAGATATGTTCGTTTATTACAGTCAGAAGGGTGTTCTGGATAGACGGCCCCGCTTTCCATATTTCATCGAGGAACACAACATCAGCCTCTGGCAAATATCCTGCGGTCAGTCGTTCATAACGGTCGTCGTTCTTTAATCGTGAAATTGATATGGGTCCGAATATTTCATCAGGAGTGCTGAATCGAGACATCAGGTAATCAAATGACTTGCCATCCTTGAATACCATTTTCAAACGACTCGCTACCATACTTTTGGCTGTTCCGGGAGGGCCGAGAAGGAACATATTTTCTCCAGCCACAGCGCACAGCAGTGCCACGGCAATAATCTGTTCCTTTTCATAGACTCCCTGTGACATCCATTCGACAAGCTGACGAATGTGCTCTTTCGGAGTTGATGGGAATAGTGATTTAGTTCTGATTTTCTTTGCCATAATAAAAAAACGGGGCCAATAATGCTCATCGCAACGACGAAGCCCTCGCGAGTGAGCCGAGAGCGCATGTCGGCGAAGCCGGTGCGCGGTGGCATCGCCACTCGGACTCACCGCAAAATTAGCTCCGTCATGTCGCAGATTTAGATACAGGTTATCCTTTTCTTATATTTTGATCAAAAAAATCATCGGATGCTTTCTTTAACTCTTTCAGCACAGGAAGCATATACTTGTGCTGAAGAGCAAAGCCTATTACGACTCCGATATTTGCTTTTATCAAGGCTGAATGAGGTGGCCCGATAAAGCAGGCAATGCCCCCTAATATTCCGGGGAGTATGGCAAATTTAAGTAGTGCCAACTGCTTCTGAATTACTTTATCCATTCTCCAGTTCCTTTCCGGCGGCAAGTATCGTGACTTTTATCTCTTCATCTTTTATACTCTCATCGGGATATACAGCCCAAATGACATAAATGCTTTCTGGTAGTTCACTAACAAAATCGGTTAGTGCCGTCATTTCTTGCATCACCAAAGGCTGTTTATCTTCTTTGTTGAAATACAGAAAAATAGAAAGTCGTTCGATTTTATTTAGCAGGGATGAGGTCAATGTGCTTTTAATGAACCCTATAGATTCTGCGACACGCTCATTACCACACCGTGTTACTGACTTTAGGAGGAAATGCTTTGCGTCAGTTAGAGCGGTTTGCAAATCGTTAAAGTCATAGGCAATCATACCTTGTGTTACTATCGGCTGGAGGATTGCCTTTATGATGTCTGGGTACTCAGCGCAAGAGGCTTCGGACACCACGCTGTCATAACAATCAAAATCGGCATTGTCAAGCAAACCAAGGGTCAGGACTCCGGCATCATGGAATGTTTTGGCAATACTGTTCGCATGATCTTCGTTGTCTTTCGCCACAATGATTACCATCTTATCCTCATCGGTTGGGATACACTCAAAAGGTTCGGTTAATACTGTGGCGGACACGCAATCATATCTGTATGACTTTACAGTCTCTATTACTTCTTTAGTTGCCTCCCCAATACCAATTACGCGGAAACTGGTAGGAAGGCTCGTTAAAGCAGATTGTTCTAATAAAGATTCTTCATTCATCTTCATTCGGGTTTAAGTTTGATATTCCGATAATGCGTAAAGCAATTTCTCCTTGTACATCATCTGTGTGTCCACAAATCAAATGAGATTTTATACCACTTTTTACCATAACGGGAGACGTTGCTTTATAGAGTTTGTTATGTTCCTCTTCAGTCATTGGCTCGTGTTCGTCGGTATAAACCACAATAATTACGTCATGACAGTCCTGACAGAGGTCATCAAGTGTCGGGTAATAGTTTGAGAGTAAATCAATGACATAATCTACACGGGAGGTTTTGCCACAGACATGGCTCTCACGCCACTCTTCACGAACACTAACAGCATTCATTATCAAGGTTTCTATGAATTCCTTGGGAACACCAGTCGTGGCGATGAGATCGTCAATGAGATGCTGACGTTTATCGAGGCGTTTTAATTTCGCGATGCGGCGTTCCAATCGGTAGAAACGTTTACGTTTGCTACGGTTTTGATGCGTTTCGCCTAAATGGATTCTATCCCATACCTCTTGTGTAAAGGCAATACCATAAGGCATTTCTGACTTACCTTTGAGTTCGCGTATCACGCGCTTATCCCTGATGTAAGGCAAGTAAAGTTTGCGTTCAAACCTCTCCGCCATTTCGCCATACTTGGTATAATGCTCTTCACGAGGAGACCAGGCACTATGTTTGGTAAAGCCATAAAACGTCATACCCCAAAGAATCGCTCCGGCAAGTTCTTCATCTGTAAAAGGATTATTTTCAGGTCTGATTACCGTCTTACCCACAATGTTTTTCCAATGGTCCCCCTCGACATTATTGGCAAGAAGGGGTAAGTTTCCGGGGTCAAACCAATGTTCTTTAGGGGGAATGTCGAAAGTAACTTCGTCACTGGTCCCTTCAAATTCTGTATTGCAGATAATATCAAATGCCTCCTTATAACCGGCGAGACATCTGATGGACCTATCGTTGCGATGAGTGTTTTGCAGGGCTTTTACTATGGCGTCAAAACCGACAGTTGTGAATAATTCTTTTACAGTCATAATCTGACATTTAATATGCAGTGATAGCAGATGGCTGACTATCACTGCATAGATTTGTTCGCAAAGTTAGAGTTTCTCTACTTTGAGTTCGTTGCCGTTCATGTACCCAACGGGAAAGTCCACGTTGTATTTCATCTTGAACTGACGCTGAATCTCTGCCTTTACTGTTGAATTTGAGAAAGGAAGAGTGCTTCCGTTGAAGGAGACCTCGGCTGTCATGCCGGCTTCGAGTCTCTTGCCTCCGCTAAGAAGGAGTCGTTTTGTTGTTACTTTGAAGAGTGCCATATCTGATATTTTAATGGTTACTCCGCAAAAGTATAACACCGGCGTATCAGATTTGGTGACACCTCAAATATTTTTTCAGTCTTCGTCGTAAAAGTCCTCTAAATCAAAACCATCTTCAAAATCTTCAGAATCAATATCCTCATCTGGATACATCATCTGCATAATTTCGCGCTCGTCATAACCGGTTATCTCCCTGCGTAAATTGACAATTTTCTTCTCAACACGATTACTTAGTTCCCGTGCATGATGACATTCTTCGGCTTTCTTGACAAAATAATTCTGGTCTTTATCGCCGGTGTATAAATGATCCTCAAAATGAAACAACTGCTCATTTATTTCTTCAAGTTCCTCTTTAATCTCATCTAAATCGGATAAAGCTTTATCCTCATCTGATGAGTAGTTTCCCTGCATATCGTCAAGACGTGAAAGCAAGGCTTTTAGTCTAATTGTAAAAGATTCGTTTTGTCTCATATTATATCTGATTTATTCAAACGAATGATTAAAGTAATTTCAACGCTATAGCAGCACAAGCCTCGGCATCACAAAGCGCATGATGGTGGTTTTCCATGTCATAACCACAGGCGGCTGCCGATAAATGGAGCTGATGGCTCGGAATGTCAAGACAGCGACGGGAGGCAGCGAGTGTGCAATGAAATTCGTAACCGGGATATTCCATATCATACTCCTCAAATACTGCCTTCAAGCAACTCTCATCAAAAGGACGGTTGTGTGCTACAAGCGGCAGGCCTTTTATTTTCTCTGCCACCTGCGCCCACACTTCCGGAAATGTCGGTTGTCCGTCAGTATCCCGACGGGTGAGTCCGTGGACCTCAGTAGTCCAATATGTATAATAATTGGGGGCAGGCTGAATAAGACTGTAGAATCTGTCAACAATCACACCGTCACGAACTATTACGATGCCGACACTACACACGCTGGAGCGTCGGCCATTAGCTGTTTCAAAGTCTATTGCTACAAAGTCTTGCATTGTCAGTCATTCTTATACAGTTCATACATCTCTGAAATCCAGCCTTTCATTGATCTGCGCAAAGAAGCCGGACTAACGACCTCTATCATCGCGCCGACATGGAGCAACTTCATTACGAAGTCATACGTCGGCGAGAGATAGAGTTCAAAATCGGCGTACTCGCCATAGTCTTCGATAAGTCGCTGACTATGATGCAGCGGAAGGGTTTTCAGATAGTGTTTGTGGTCTTCGTTGGCTCGAATCACAATTCTCTCCGGCTTGACATCATATCCAATGACCACGCCGAATTTTGTCGAGAAATACTCTGTGGCATCAAAATCCTTTGGCAACTTGAAGAGCGTTGATGTCGGTTCTACGCTCTCCAGACGGTCAAGGGCGTAAATCTTTATCTCGTCACGGTTGTTGTGACCGAGCACATACCAACGGTTATCAAACAGTTTCACGCAATATGGCTCAATGGGGAATGTATAGTTACGTTCCTTCTTGAAAGGGCGATATGTGATATTCACGACCCGGTTCTCCTTCATCGCATCAAGGATTGTGGTCAGATGATCGCGGCCTGAAGGGATTTCGTCAACCAATATGCGGCCTTTCAAAGAGAGATTCTCTCCGATTATATTGCCGACTGCAAAGGAATCGAGCATCCACTTTTTGAGTTTGTCCTCGTCAATATCCTCCGGATTTGAGATATAGTATAGATAACCGCCAACTTTCTGACAGTCAATCATTATCCCGAACTGCTCGTAGATTGCATCGCGCCAGCGGTTGAACGTGGCGCGATGAAGCGGCTTGCAGTCGCTCAAATCCTTGCAACGCTCCCAACGGTCGGAAAGATCCTTATGAGAAATCTTCCCGGCACGGCGGATTGTATCAATCAGCCAAGTGTATTTTTGTAGTTGGTTCATAATTCACTAAACTTTATCGGACATTTTTCGTCATTTTCAGCGAGATCCTTCACATATTGAACGAAATTTGAAAACTCATTCAAAAGAGAAGTCTCACCGATATAGTTCCAGCATGTCCAGATGTCTTCTTCTCCATAATTTTCCTTACCGAACTTCTTAAAAATACGATTAAGGTAATTTATCTCTGTTTTGGTCAATGATGCCGTTTCAAATGCGAATCCTATATATTCCTTATCGCCATAGCCATAAGCAATATAACCACACTTGCCATTGATTGATATTCTCACGCCAAAGTTTTGTTGATCATATCCAAAGTCGGCCAAATCTATTAGTTCTAAATCTGATTTAGCTAACTCAGTTTGTATATGGGCGGCTTCTTTTCTGACAGAATAAGTTCCTTTGAGCTCGTTGACTGCATCAATGAGTTGTTGAAGGTTCTCAGAGGCCTCTGAAAGTGATTCTATACGCTGGGAAAAGTCCGCATCATTGTCATCGGATAAGCCTTTAAGTATATTTTCAGCTATCACGGTCTTTATACGTTGTCTCATATGTTGAAATTTGTCGGTTAGAAAAAAATATTCTTCTAAATAGTCCTGGTATTGATGTAATGCACTAATTAGATATTTCTCACTATTAGGAATTATTGGTGATAACTCCTTTATCCATTCATAAATGTCATGAGCATAATCTCTTACAATAATGTTGTCCTCAATTGTTTTGGAAATTCGATTTACATTTTCACCATTTTCCGTCAGTGAAAAATCGGTAGGCTTTTCATGATGATTTGAATTTAGATATAAAACCCTAATCTGCTCTTCTTGATAGCCTGCTTCTAAAGCCAATTGCACATATCTAAAGATTTGTCCGGGTTGTTCTACGGCGTCATTGACTTTATTCTCAATGATAACGCAAATATCTCTGTCATAAATAGAAACGTCAATTCGGTCTTGTTCTGCTTTACGTACACTTTTAGAATGTACTCGTACTTTATCAATGCCCATAATTGATTTCATAAAAGAATCGAGTACAGTCTGATGTCTAATAAGATGTTGAAGTATTGAACTGTGAGCGGTTTCCTTCAATTTACCGACAGCAGAAATCGTAATGACATTGATATGCAATGGCATTTTTGACAATTCCTCTTCCCGAATATCTCCTATCTCCGTTGACATTTGCAACAAATTGATATTCGTGAGGTCTTCTGATTGCGTGAGTCCCTTTAGAACTGGTAAGAATTTCTCGAACTTGTCCATAGTCATCTGCAAAGATAATAAAAACCTGTATCATTTCATGCTACACGTCGTATTTTTTTGAAAGTTCATAAACTCTTTCCAGTTCCCACGTCGGTAGTTATCGGCTAAGGCAATTGCTAATTGGTAGGGATTATCATCTTCAATAGTTAATTCTGAACCGGCTATAGCTTCCAATGGATTAACGAAATATTCAACCCAGACTCCAGTTGGTGTGCCATTAGTATTGCAGCCATAAAAACCATAGCAAATACTTGTCAAGTATGGATTCGGATCATTGGGCTCTGGGAGCCTTGGATTAACGACGCGAAATAGATTCATAATTCTCCTGAGTTTTAGAGGGTGTTTCATAACAACTGTTAAATCCAAAGCCCGTTTACACGCGTCGGATTTTGTCATGAATCGAGGGAGCATAGCTGTAGCTATGTGACCGAGATTCAGGGCAAAAGGCGACCGTGAAAACGGGTGCGACAAAAGCATTTATATAAAAACATCCTCATAGTTAAATTTTGAAATTAATATCTAAATGAAGTTAGATTATCCTCATGGCAGCCTCTTTCGTTACCTCGTCATTACGCATCGGTCACATAGCCACAGCTATGCTCCCTCTGTGTAATAACGAGTTAACTGAAAGATGCTACCACTTTGGATTAACATTTGTTATGAAACACCCTCTTACAATTTTCTTCTTATTGGAGGATTTATGATTGAAGGATATAATGCCCATTTCGGCACCTGCTTCCAAAGCTCTCTTATTACTTATCCGCTGGAAAAATTCCTGAAAAGTTGGGAGTTTGTTAACATATTCCTTATATGCAATTTCAAGTCCGATGTCATCAGAAGAATAAAAATCGCCGAGCCTATCATAAGCATCAATAACATCGGGGAATATCCTCTTCATCTGCGTCTTTTCCTGTCGATATATTCATCCAACTATTACAGCAATAATCATCTTGCCACATAATTATATCACTTACTGTTAGTATTCCTTCGTCAGATTTTATAATATAGTATTGCTCATATTCCGTAAAATCCAATTGAATATAAAGCGTTATATACTTGCTGTATTCTGTTAGTTCAACGCCCATAAGTGCCAGCCACAAGTCCTGCGCTTTTATAAAATCAGCGAATGAGGCATACTCCTCAGCTATCGCCGAGAAGTATGCCTGACGTTTACGCATCATTTCGATGCGTTCCGCCTTAGTCATGTTCGTTAAATCCATGCGCCATAGAGTTCTTCAGGGTCATCATCCGGACGGTCATTCTCCAGTGTCTTTCTACGAGCTTCCGCCAACTCTTCTTCTGTCGGTGGGGGCAATTCTACCATAAAGACATTGCATGGGCGCTGCTTCATCCCGGCTTTATGGCGGAGCCAAAGATTTTCCATCAGGAGTGCGACTCCATCGGGCGATTGTATGGTTTTCATTTTGATGCCTTGAAATTAAAGATTGGACGAACGATGGTGTCTATGCTGACGGTGTCCCCAATGTTGGCAATGATTTCTTCTGCCGGTTTATAGACCATCGGCGACTCGTCGCGAGTGAAGTCGTTGACTGACTCCGAATAGATGCCTTGCATGGATGCCTCGAAGTCTTCCATCGTTATTTTCTCGTAGGCCTGAGTTCGGCTCAAAACTCGTCCTGCCCCATGAGGTGCTGAAAAGTTCCAGTCCGGATTACCCTTTCCGGTGCAGAGCAACGAACCATCGCGCATATTCAAAGGAATAATACAACGCTCCCCTTCGGCAGCCGATATAGAACCTTTGCGGATAATATTCTCATCGCTGATGTAATTGTGGACGGACTCAAATTCTTCTTTCACTTCAACATCGGGGAAAAACCGCATAAGCAAAAGCGATATAAGTTTACGGTTGAGTACAGCCCATCGCTGACAAAGACGCATATCGTGAAGATAGTGCTCACGCCCTTCACCCTCGACATAGCAAAGAGCGGCGGGGAGGCGTGGTTCCGCTTCCTGATGTTCCTTGCGCATCTTCTTTATGACGCTCTGCAATTCAGACCGACGACCTGCTGCCTTGTATTCCTCAATGGTGCGTTTGATTATCTCTTCAAACTCGTCGGCTCCGTCGGTAAGATGTTTCACGGCTTTTGCCTGATAGATGTCGGCAACCTGCTTGCCGAGGTTGCGCGAGCCGGTGTGAATCACAAGGTAAACATTCCCCTCATCATCCTTGTCAAGCTCGATGAAATGGTTGCCACCACCGAGCGACCCGATTGCCTTGTTGATACGTCCGGAGTCTTTTATCTCACGGTAGCAGTAAAGTTCGATCACAAGTTGCTTAGCCTCACGATAAATATCCATTTCCTCTCCGACAAGGGGTTTGAATCCGAAACGGTCTTCGCGCACAATCATACCCGATGGCACATTGCCACGAATATGCTCATGGAATGCGTGAAAGTCAATTTCGGAGAGTTTGCCGAGATTGAGGATGCGCATACCGCAACCGATGTCAACGCCCACTATATTGGGAATGACCTTATCACCGAGGTCGCCTGTGAAACCAATGACGCAGCCTGCCCCGGCATGAACGTCAGGCATAATGCGTATCTTCTTATCGGAAAACACATCGATAGAGAGCAGCTTGTTGATTTGCTCTAACGCATTTTCCTCAATGTTGTCCGTGAATATCTTCACGTCATATCCTTCTATTGTCTTCATATTGTGTTGATTTATGATTTACGCCGCAAAGTTAGCTTGCCGGTGCGCAACCATTTTACGCAGCAAAAGTAATATCAAGGTGACGCACTTTGCGGGACACCTAATAAATTCAAATCAGATTTGTCCGGTTAAGATTTTTATTGCTCGGTCTGCATCTGCTCCGGTAATTCCAACAATGGGGTTGGTTTCAACATATCTATAGTGCTGAGATGGATAAAAATCATCAAGGTCATCAATTATCACATAGTTTGGTTGTCCATGCTGATTCAGCCAACTGTCGATGTCTTCGCCCCTTGAGATATAGGTGGCTCCACAAGGAAGTGTGTCTAACATTTCTCCCGGCAGTTCACGGATTTCCCACATCATCCGTAAACTTCCCAATCGGTGGATATAACGCCATGAGGATGAAATAATAATTGCGGCACCGGTTGCCTCTATTATCTTGCGTAGATTTTCCACGGCGCGAGGGTCAAACAAAGGGCCCCACGCATCCTTCTTCGGCTTCCCATCCACGGCAAGTCGGGACTGATACTGCTCGGTGTTAAGGACACCGTCAAAATCCAGAAATATTATCGAATCTTTCATTTTTGTTTCGCTGCCTAATGATTAATCTACCGCAACGGCGGAGCCCTCGCGAGTCAGCCGAGAGCGCATGTAGGTTGAAAGACGGTGCGCGGTGGCTTGCCACTCGGACTGACCGCAAAATTAAAACTATTATGTATCATTCTGCGATACAGATGAGGAATTAAATTCTTTTTGTGTGCTGTCTCACAAATTAAGACAGCCTCATCATAAATTTGCCGATATAAATCTCTAAACAATATAAAATGACACTGGCAGAATTAAGCTATACTTTTTTCAAAGCACATCTACTGATGGGTGCAGGCTTTATTATAGGCGAATTAATCGCATATAGCCGGGGGCTGAGTTGTTCATGGCTGTTCGGACTGCTAATGGGATTGTTCTTTTCGTTGCATCTATACAGTAAATGTTTTAAAGTGCTGATTGAAGAATATAAACGATTAAAAACCAAAAATAGAAATGAAAACTTTTCGTGAATATCTAAATGAATGTCGGTTTGAGGATATCTGGCATTCAATAGTAGAAAATTTCTCAGAATCAGAAGGAATCAAGCCCGTGTATGCCGAATATTTTGAGAAACTGAAAGAGCTGCCCCACAATCCAGTAAAAGGAATCATAGACCTGTCGGGAGAACCAACTGAATATCCTGATGGCATGAACGGCGCTCCGGACTGGCTAATAGATAAGAAGGTTAAAACCTCAGAAAAAGAGAGCTCTAAAGTTGCGGCGACCTTACTTTACTGGGCCTCGCTACATACTTTTTATACATCACAAGAACACGATACAGACCTATTCAGGTATCTTGAGATTATTGATTCTCAGGATGGTAAGGCTTTATGCGACTATATGGCGGAGTCAATGAGACCTAAACCATATAGAGCCGAAATAGAGAAAAGCCTGGAGCGTAAAGAAAAGCTCTTTTGGAAAGACACACAAGCCTGTCTCTCATCAGGCGATTGGCGATACACCCTCTATATTCTTAAACGAAAACTCCAATACGATATGGGCTTTATGCGCGGCTTCGCCGACCACGCCGGTCGCGAACGAGATGCAGACCGAATGCAGTTATGCTGTCGCCTCATCGATGGTGCGACCGCCCACATCTACCCAGATGAACGCCGTCGACGGATGCTTCATCTCCTATTCAAAGTCCTTGATCAATATATAACCGAGTGGGGAGACTGATAACGGGCATTTGGTTGGGTGAAAAATATTTTATAAATTCGCATTATGAATAATGAAATAAAGACTTATATTTTCAGGATTGCGTCTGAACTGGATTGTTCGACGGCAAGTTTGGCATATAATCCTATGGAACGATTTGCTGATTATGTTTCAACAAAGGAAATCGTCCACAGCAAGATTATTGCCGATTTGCTTAATCCTAAAGGAGAACATCAGCTCGGTTATGGATTTCTGGTTATGTTTCTTAAGGCAATAGGGATTGGCGTAAAAACGAAACCTGCTCCTTCTGCTGAGAATCCTCTTCACGATGTTTTTGTCGAAACTGAATCTTTTGCTCCCACAGATGATTCAAATGGGAGAATTGATATACTGGTGACGTTTGATTATAATGGCAAGCGATATGCTATAATTATAGAGAATAAACTCAACGATGCCCCGAATCAGCCTCGACAACTTGCGCGATATAATGAATATCTTAGTAAATCGGGATATAATGGAAGCGAGCTTATCACCGTATATATGCCTCGTGTAGGCGATAAATGCGACGAGTACCCAACAGCAAAGGTGATTAATGCTACAATGTTGGCAAAAATAATTGACGAGACTCTTGAAGAATCAGTTAGCCCTAATAAGGCGGCAATACAATCATATTCTAACTATCTAAAGAACATCAGCATGAGTAATATTATAATGGAAAATGCAAAGAAGCTGGCAGACCTAAGTGCAGAGGACATTCAAAACGCAAAAGCAATCAAAGATGCTTATGACAAACTACCCCAAGCATTTGCCGAAAAACTGAAAGATTCTTATGACGGGAACAACGGCTTTAAAGCCGAAGTTTCGTCAAAATATCCATCATATTGCTATATTTGGAATCCAAAAGCATACGGTAAGACCTGTCTTTGGCTTGCCATTGGATTTGATTATAATAGCTATTCAATTTACATTGTCTCAAATAATGTTGGCATTGAGAAGTATCCTGAATACCTTGCAAAGCTTAAAATAGCCGAATCAAGCCATGATAATGAGGGTCATTGGCACAAGCCAATCAAAATTGAATCTTTTGCCAAAAAATTTAATGGCAGACCAAAATGCGAGGAGATTAAGTCTGATATTGACACATGGCTTAAAAAACTCGATGAAGTTGCCGGTATCAAATGAAAATTCTGCATCTTTCTGATACTCATGGATGCCACCGGCGGTTGAGGGATTTGCCCGAGGCTGATGTAGTGGTTCATTCCGGCGATTTCTGCATGGTCGGTAGCGAGCAGGAAGCGATTGACTTTCTCAACTGGTTCTGCGATTTGCCGTATCGCCACAAGATTTTCATCTGCGGCAACCACGATGACTGCTTGTATGGAGCCAATATCGACGGTCTTGACGACAATGTGCATTATCTCTGCAATTCCGGCATCGAGATTGAGGGTTTGAGATTCTACGGGGTTCCGATGTTCATGAGTGATTGCATAACCGATTGCCAAAGCCGCAACTATGAGAAAATTCCCGGCGATACCGATATATTGATTACCCATTCTCCGGCTTACGGCATACTTGATTATGATGACGGTATCAACTACGGCTCTGAAGAGATTCTAACGAAGCTATCTGACCTTCACCTTAAAGCACATCTATTCGGTCATATCCATGCCCAACACGGAATCAAGGAACAAAACGGCGTCATATTCTCCAATGGCTCGATTATGAACGCAAATTACACCATCTTCAGTACCCCTAACATAATCATAGTGGAAAATGCCTAAACGCAAACGACATCAACCGGGCAAATATAAGCCGAAGCCCGAGATCGGTCCGAATTTTATCGGCACCAAACCCCTGACTCTTTTCCAAGCCGAAAATGGACTTTGGGGTGTCAAAGATGGAGACGGCAATATTGAAATAGCGCCTGAATATAGGCGAATAGAGCAGACCGAAGATCAAAAATTGCGTAATGAAGTGTATCTCGCGTCTAAAGATACCGTCCTATCGGTGACACCCGATGATTGGGATATTGTTGCATGGTTCTCTTCTGATTTTTTCGAAGGTAATGAATGATTGGACGCTATTCTTTTGCTCGATTATAATGTGATGCGGCTATACGGACGCTTTCGGCAATTCGGGCGCGGAACTCCGGTGGAGCAATGACTTCGGCATGACCTCCGTAGCCGAGAATCAAACGCTCCAGTTCGTTGTTTATGACGACCTTTAGAGAGAGTTGGATTGAGCCGTCGCGGAAACGTTGCTCCACTTTCTGCGATTTATGGAATGGCTTTGACTCGACGTATGGTGCCTGTTGGCGGTCGATTTTAATAACCACACGCCGCGCCTTGTCATGAATCCCCTTGGTCACTCCGATTGTGTCATCAAAGAAGTGTTCCGGGTCGAAGTCAACACATTTCTTAAACGGATGTTCTTTGTCAAGCGCAACCGACTGTATGCGGTCGAGAGCAAAAATATTGACCTGCGGAGAGCGGTTGGCGGTCTTTTCGCCTATAAGAAACCATCGGTTGCGATACTCCTTCAATAAATAGGGATATACCACCAAAGCCTCGGATTTTCGAGCCTTGAACGACTGGTATTCGATAATGATAGTCTGCTGTTTGCGCACAGCGTCATATATGTCGCCTATAAATTTTGCCCCCCTGTATCCTGCCACATGCTCCATATCCATAGCCGGAACCGACGTGCCAGTATGTCGCGAAATCTGCTCGTTGAGTTTGCTTATTGTGTCGATAGAAGAAGCCAGCTGCGGAAAACCCTGCAACTGTCGCAATATGTCAAGAGCTGAGTTGAGAGCATCAAGACCTTCATCATTCAGCGGTAGATGCGTGATGCTGAAATCGGGGTCTTCGTACTCATAATATTTGTTTTCTCGAACCACTATAGGGGCATTATAGCCCAAACGGTCGCTGCGCATCAGTGCAAGGTCGTTCTGAAACGTGCGGCGACTCACCGGATTACTTCGCCCTTCAAATTCCGCCAACGCATCGGTACAGGCGTCAATCAAGTCGTTGATAGTCCAGCGGCGATAATGGTTCTGGAGACACTTGTCAATGGTGGAAATTCGTATGAGAGTGGCGCGATTGATAGGCATAATCAGATATTTTTTACAAAAGTAGCAAATTTTTCAGTAGTGCGCAAATCCATTGCGCACGCACATCTCAACTTTGCAGCATGAATATAAATGGAAAAACAACATCGGCTGAAATATTCACCGATAATATAGAGCAGTCAGCTCTCGACTGGATAACTGAACTGTGCGATCATCCGGCAATGGAGGGTGTACCCATCGTGCAAATGCCCGACGTTCACGCCGGGAGTTCATGCAATGTAGGCACAGCCTATCCAATCGGAATGTATGTCAATCCTGACCATGTAGGAGTTGACATTGGTTGTACCATTTCCATGCACCGACTTTCGTTTGCTATCAACCCCAATGACTTTCCGTTGCTCGACCATCGCATCCGCGAGGTAATTCCGACAGGCACGGATATTTGCCAAAAGAACTCACTCAATGAAAAAGAATTGTTCCGCTTTCTGAACTCACAGTATCAGAAGGCCCGTTCGGCTACCCCTGACCTTATCAATGAGGCTCCTCGCATTGATGGACGTTTCATCACCGACTTCTGCCATCGCATAAAACTTCAGGAAGGTATCTTCTACAAAAGTCTCGGAACACTCGGTGGCGGCAATCATTTCATAGAATATGGAGAAGACTCCGAATTAGGCGACGGATGGCTGACTATTCACTGTGGGTCTCGAAATCTCGGAGTCAAAGTTGCCAATCACTGGCGAAATATTGCACAGAATCCCAAACGAGCGAAATACATCGGCTATCTTTGGGGCGATGCCATGCGCGGCTATCTCTCGGATATGATATTCGCTCAGGCATACGCTCTGTATAACCATCAAATAATCCGTGACCGAATTTTTATCATTTTCAAAAAACTGTATAAGACAAAGTGCATTGAATCTATCTTTACCACTCACAATTATATATCGGTAACGGACGACGTGCCTATGTTACGCAAAGGTGCGATTGATGCTTCCGAGGGTTGTAAAGTGTCAATCCCGTTTAATATGCGCGACGGCATTGCTATCTGTATAGGAAAAGGTAATGAGCAGTGGCTCAATACCGCTCCGCATGGTGCAGGACGCATAATGAGCCGAGCCCAAGCCAAAAAGCAAATATCGTTGAACGAATTTGAAAATTCAATGACAGGCATCTATTCATCATCGGTCTGCCCAGGTACTCTTGATGAATCCCCGATGGCATACAAACCAACCGGGGAGATACTCGAACTTATCCGGCCGACAGTCGAGGTCATCGCTATGATAAAACCTAAACTTAACATCAAAGACAACGGAGAATGAAAAAATATATACAGATTACAGCCGGACGGGGTCCGGTGATTACAGCCGGACGGGGTCCGGTGGAATGTGCCAGAGCCGTCACGCTCGTTGCCCGCGAATTGCTAAAGGCTTTCTCTTCGCTGCAACTCGCCGACTGTGAGTCTCACAATCAGGCGCATGGGTGCTTCATGTCAATGACATTCGCCACGGAAGAATCAATCCACCAGTCTGTTATTGACGAGTTGCAAGGCACGATACTTTGGCGTTCAACCAAGAATCCCTATCGTCCGGGACACAAACGCAGCAACTGGTTTGTAGGCGTCAACTTCTTCGATGAAGTGTCGCTTCCGCAGATTGATGAATCTGACATTATTTATGAAACCTGTCGATCGGGAGGCAAGGGCGGTCAGAATGTCAACAAAGTCGAGACTGCGGTTCGTGCAATCCATACACCTACCGGTCTATCGGTAAAATGCTCTGATGAACGCACCCAATCGCAGAATAAGGCTCTTGCAAGAGAACGATTGTTGTTAAAGCTCCGTCAGATAAACGAAAAAACTCTCGCCGATTCTCAGGCACGCCAATGGAGCAATCACGACAACCTTGAACGTGGCAACCCCGTCAAAAAATTCTCGGGTTCATTATGAAATTTGATACTGTATAGCATTTTGATACAACCTGTCTTTAATTTTGCATCGTATAACAAAGTAACCAACGATTGAATTGTGGGCGAGCTTGCTCTTGCGACCGTCACGACGGCCACCTTTAAGAAGGTAAGCCTGAAACTTCTTGCAGAAGTCCTCATTGATTTTTGCGAGGGTAAATGTACCGTCGCAAAAATCATAGAAGTGCTGATAGACAATCTTCCACTTCTGGTATTTCTTGAAACACTTCTTGCGGAAGTATTCCAGAAAGTCGATGCGGAGCTTCTCTTTATCGAGGAAGCCGAACTGCTCGTTGAGCAACTGCTCAAAGCGGCGACAGCGGATAGCCTCCGCTTTTTCCATCATGGAGGCGTTGAACTCTCGTTCACGGGCATTAGCTGAATGTCCGTAGAGGTAGATTCCCAGGCCCTCACGGCGGCTGAGCCTGTTGGTGTGAGGATTTCGGATCGGGGGATAGAAGTCGAGGTAGAGCGAATGCGGTCGCCCGATATTTCTTTTTTACGAAGGAAAACTTTAGTGCAGGTATTCATTGTATCTTGAAAGAGTTAAAAGTTTGACGCAAAGTTCGGTAGTGTTTGCATGGTGGAATCAGCCACCATCGCACCACTATAGCCGGATTCGGCTAAATCGTAGGTGGCGCAAGCAAATCATCCAGTTCTTTGCGGGAGAGATAGGTAAACTTGCCTCTCTTGGTACGGGTTATCTTGTATGTCTTGACATAGTGATAAAGCTGGTCTCTTGTCATGCCAAACTTTGCCATAGCCTCGGCAATCGTGTATTCAGCCGGAGGTTCAGGCTCTGCCACGACTTTAGCCACATCAAAATGATTCTTTGAATAGCGAACTCCTTTACCGACTTTAGTTTTCGGAATTCCTTCCTTGGAAGCAAGGTTGTATATGGCTGATAGTGTCATTCCGAATTTCTCTTGGATTTCAGCAACAGTGAGCCACTCTGTGATTCCCTCCGGAGTTGGTTTCTTTGCAAATGCCCGGTCAACATGGGCTTTGCTCCACATGTTTTTCCCACGATACACGGTCTTTGGGATTTTCTTTTCTTTACAGACTTTCCAAAACCAGCCGTTAGATACCTGATATTTGTCAAGAACTTCCTGTGTAGTGTAAAACTCAGAAATTGGTGTTTCCTCTCGTGCAATGGTTGTCCGTTCCGTCGCAGCGAATAGAGTGTCAATATCGCTTCGCTTGACAAGGGTCTTACGGTTGAGTTTCCATGCCTTGATTACACCTTTATTGATATAGATGTAAAAGGTCTTATAGCAAAGACCAAGATACTGAGCTGCCTGACGGGGAGTGAGAAATTCTTTCTCGTCAATTTCTTTCATCCCGGTCTGAACTCGACGCACCTCTTCTTTGCACCGTTCCATTTTCTCTTTGCGCTTTCTATCCTTATAGGCATGTTCAGCGCATCGTTTGGAACAGTACGCAGTCTGAGTAGTCCGGGCAATGAAGTTTTTTCCGCACCACTGACAGACTTTTTCAATTTGAATGTTACTGCTCATACTGGCTTTATATAAGTGGTTATTTCGCCAATTATTTCGCCAAAAGCGTGTATGGGCGTGTATCGACGTGTACTGACGTGTAAATCCTCCATCACTTATCTCGCGCTTTCGGTCCCGGTCGATGGCGAAATACAATCGGGATACAAAAATGGGCGAAAAAGGGGTCAGAATCCGTTAGAATCCATCAGTAAGGGTATGAAAAAAGCGTGCTGTAAAGCACGCTGTACTAATGGATTGTGACGGATTGTGACAATTACGTCATTTGCCGGATTAGCATATTTACATCACTGATTATCAGTGACTGTTCATTTTAATCGGTACAACCTC
>OMAS01000159.1_pt1 | contig 44970 bp, 44 predicted proteins | sample 1674031 | NCBI WGS metagenome assembly OMAS01 (sample SAMEA103958138, study PRJEB25191) | human gut metagenome | biome: human-associated habitat [ENVO:00009003]; feature: intestine environment [ENVO:2100002]; material: feces | place: Germany | collected 2013/2015 | reverse complement strand
TATTTATGAGACTACCAACTTTTTTATGAACTATTTCTTATCCCGAACTGGGGTAGTTTTACACTTTGTTCCCCTTTGAAAACATGGGTCTTCCATCCTTGACGATTACAAGCAGATGGTGTTCGTTGCGCTAATTCAAAAGCTTCTACTATTGTTTTTTGTGGAACCTGTTCTTTACTAAAGTATCGTATTGAATGTCTAGAATAAAGTAAAGAACGAAAATCGCCTTGGCAAAGCGATAATATACTATCTTTTGAGGTCTCCATTACACCAGCATGGGCTTCAATAGTACCTATATTAGCCTTTGTTTCAAGTGCATTGTATAATGACTTTATTTCTGGGATTGATACTCCATTCTCTTCTGTATAGCGAATGTAATATTTGATTGTAGCTAAAGGATATCTTAAAAACTCCTTGTCTTTTTTTCCATATAAATCGCAATATTTATCCAAACGATGTAACAATGCAAAAACTTTTTTCTGACCGAACCCCTTTCTAGGTGTTCGCATAGACAGGCCCTTTTCAATCACATGATTTTCACGCAGCAAGGTGTACTGCATTTTTGTTATATCTTCATCTGTACGAATAGAAGCATTATACTTCCTCGTTATTTTCCAAAAATACAGACTCTCTTTTAAAAATTGTTCTTCAAATGTAATGTCGGACTTTTTACAAAATGTCCGCATTAATACATGGAGTATTTTCTGTTTGAAATTTAACATGTTTATCTTGTTTTTATTAGAGTTAATACATTATCTAAAGTATCTTTAAAAAAATATTTGGAAGATATATAATAATATATGCAACCAACAATTATACCCAATAATAGTTTTACTGTTTCAAAGACTGGCAGGAACGTCAATCCAAAAACAATAAGCCCCATAACTGCTGAGTTTATAAATATTATAAGCACATCATACATTTGACCTTTAAGACCAATTTTCAACACTCTATTTATATATATTGTATTTAAAATGAAACAATAAATATAGAAAATGTCAAAGCCTATACACATGCCAACGACACCGAAAGGGATTGACGCAAAAATCGTTAACAAGCCAAAGCTTCTTTTGTAAATCTCTAGTTTAAAAATAATATCTGTTCTGCCTATAACTTTTATTACATTTAATTGTAAAGAACTTAATGGATTCCATATAAGTGCAAAACAAAGGAGTTGCAGCATAATTATACAACCATTCCATTGCTCGTTTAATAAAACTTTGATTGTTGGTGACGCAACAGCTGCCATACCTATCATTAAAGGGAAAACAAGAAAAGCTGTAGTTTTAATCATTTTCCTATATACCTTAACTAAGCTTTCTTTATCATTTCCTAGTTTTGCTAAAACAGGAAAAGAGACGTTTCCTATAATACCACTTAAGTTTGTAGAAGGTAATGATGCAAAACCTTGTGCTCGAGAATAAAGACCCAAGCTTGATGCATTAAAAAACTTTCCGATAACTAATGGATATATATTATCATAAATTTGTTGAATCAATGATGCACCTAAAATTTTGTTACCATAATTCCATAAGTATTTAAATGAACTATGTGAGAACACCAAAGAAGGAAACCATCCTGCAAAAAGCCATAAAAGAATAGCATTTAATATGCCACCCAATATTTGTTGGAAAACTAAGGCCCATACTCCAAAGCCACAATATGCTAATATTATTCCAATAATGCCAGAGAAAAATTGTGTGTAGAAACCAATTTTTGCAGGTGTCTTAAAATCAAGCTTTATTGAAAATTGTGCGCTCTGAACAACACATAATGAATTGATAATAACCCCAACTCCTATAACTCGAGTTATTGTTGATAATTCTGGCATATTATAGAATGCTGCAATAAATGGTGCTGAAATAAATAAAACCATATAAGCAGCAAATCCAACAATAATATTGAAAAAGAATTCTGTAGAAAAGTCTATTTGGGTTCTATCTTGTTTGGCTATCAATGCTTGTGAAAATCCACAATCAATAAAGACCTGAATAACACACATAAATACTGTGAGCATTCCTATTATTCCATAGGCATCAGGTGATAACAATCGAGCCAATATCAATCCAAAGACGAATCGAATACCCTGATTTGCAAAATTTCCCAAAGCACTCCAATAGAGGCCCTTTTTGGTTTTTTGTTTTAAATTATCTTGTACCATAAAAATATTATACAACCTTTTTATCCATTAATCAAATATAAGTGAAACAGAATAGATGTTTCTCACTATAAAAGCCTGGTTCATAAAAAAACATAATGAATAATCCTTACTTTATACAATGACTAACGTTATTTAAATTTTTATTAGTGTCCGATTATAATTGGATACCAATGAAATGTTAAATTCTATACTTATATAATTAAGGACAAGTAACTATCATTTTCTCAAAATCTATTTTCCATTTATTTTCCATAAGGAATGGGATTCCGAGAATGCCATGTAGCTGCACTCCTGTATCTTCTTGTAATTGAGTAATTGTATCGTTAGCTTTCACGACCTCAAAGGTTGATGTATATTCAGTTCCGTCAAAATTAAAAGTTCCTTCTACAGTTGCACACTCCTGAAAGCAACATTTTAAACCCATTGTTTTTTTATTCTCTTCGATGAAATGAAATTCATCCTTAAAATGTTCATAAACGAAAGAGAACAGTATGTTGCAAGTGGAACTAGTATCTATAAGAAAGCATACGTTCTTCTTTTTGCCGGATGTCGGTATCAAAGGCATGCCAGTCTTCTCCAAACCAAAACTTAATTGAAATATCATTTTTGTAATCTATTGTTAGTACCCAATTTAGGGCATAGCCCTTTGTCTAGGCACTTTTACAAGTGCCTACATATTGAGATGTTAAAAATTTCACTTGTTTATTAACTATTTCATACATTTTACACACAAGTGATTTTCGGCTGCACTCGGCATAGCTCAAACAAGTTTGGCTCTGCACTCGTTGGCACGAAAATTCTTAGCTATCCGCTTATTATTATCTGATGTTTGATTTGACATAATTATTAGCATAATAATAGTTCATATTATATTCCATCTAATAAATGTTAGCTTTAAACGCATTGCTTATATCATCCAAGTTTATATCGCTCAATTTTAATGAATATAAATCAATTGTCAACCCAGCAGGCAACTTAACAGAGTCACTGCTCATATATTCTATACAATCCAATATAAACATTAAGGTTCGTTTGTGAGATTTACCTAATCGACTTAGACCAGTACCAAATAATGGCATGTAAACAGCTTTATCAGTTGCTACCTGAGCAAGATGTCCCAAAAGGTCTTTCAATATTTTTGGTATTTTCCAAGATTCAACATAAGCATGATTATCATCGTCAAAATTTGTCAAAGCAAACAAGACATATATATTGTCTTTCCACAATATGTCGGCATGAGCCCCCAATCTCCAAGACTCTTTATTTCCAACCTTCCTATTAGTTATTTTGCCACGTTTATGATTTCTTCTTAGTTCTGTCAAAATCGCATCATCGAGTTCTTGCTTTGTATGCTCTTTTAAGTAACTATTCACAAATTGACCATGAACAGATTTTCTACTAACTATGATATCATCCACGATAGTATCAAAATAATTATTGACAGGAATAACAATAATACCTTTTTCTTTCAAAAGATTACCTTCTCGTATATGCACTTTCAATTGTGGACGCATTTCCAAAGTTAACTCTCGTCTGGAGCGCATCTGAAAATATGTGTAAACCAAAGCTATGAAAACTATGCCAAATATAAGTAATAGCGAGAAACCTGATGTATAACTTGGAGTATTCCATTGACCAACAAATGCTATTAAAGTAGCAAAGGCCGACAATGTTCCCATTGCTTCACAAAAGTGCTTAAAAAACGACTTCCACTTAATCTTCCTTAACCCACTAACAATAAATAAATAAAATTTAGTAGAGCAAAAAAATACTAATGTTGCCTTCATTATTGGAAATAATAATCACCAGCCTTTGTTTTGGTAGACACTCTTAAATCTGTATCATTCAAAGCTTTCGTTATGAGTATTTTATTATAGGGTACATGAAGTACAGGTACCTTATACTTGTTGTCTCTGAAAACAGGTAACTTATCCCATAAGTTTTTTACTTTTGTTGTAAAACCAGATGTGGTATGAATGTCAGCCTTTGAGGTGAGTTCAGGATATACAACAATTATTGGCAAGCTTTTGGTGTTGATAGCATAGTCTATTTCCTCTCGCAAAGCTCTGCTATATTTCGTTTCTGAACTCAAAAACAGAACAACATTTGCAGAAAAGTTTAATCTCTTATGAAGCCTTGGCTTTAACGTTTGTTCCCAATCACTTCCGTCACGAACGGAATAAGTCTTGTTATGAGAATCAACAAAGGGAAAACTCGTATCAGCCGCTTTCCATGCTTTCAATAAATTATAGTAGCAAAAATCTTTTGATGCATTTGCCCCTAAATTATTCTGATTAAAAGGCTCTGCCACATAAAATGCACAGTAATTTCCTGTTCTATTAGCTATAATATATTTATTTTTAATTTACATACTCTATATAATCTGAAAAATAGTCATCGCCTATTTTAGCATCATTATAGACATAGTCTACATCTTTAACTTCAGCCTCAACTTGCATGTCTATTTTCCCACAAAAAGAACCTTGTCGTGAGCTAACACGCCACTCTAAACTTATACTTTCACAATCATAAGGAACTTTCAAATAAAAAGGGTCCAACATAAATATAGTCTGCGGATTCATTGTATTAATATGTTTGATTACAGTATTGGTTTCCTCTACGACATACGAACTATTAATCCGAAAACTATGAATCGAACTAAATTGATCCTTAACATTGTTTTCCACAATTGAAACTCCTTTTTGGTTGCTGGTCACCTTAAAAAAAATATTATCTATTGCCACATCGTTGTTATTTTGAATACCCAAATGTATTGGAGAATAAGAATGATTAATTTCCTTGCGAATAGCCTGTACCTTTGCTATATTTACTTGTCTGAATGGACTCGCCACTTGACTCATTGTCTCTTGAATTTGCTTAATTGATGCAAATGGAGATCCTATGTCATAGTGTTTAAGCCTTTCGGCAACAAACTTTGTTTGTTTATATTGCGGACGCAGAATTTTATCCTCAGGATTAGCGACTATAACATCTAACAGAGATGTACGAGTCTTCATGCAAAAAGCCAAAGATTTCTCTATTTCTTCATCCATGGGATTCGTAAGTTCGTCAAATTCTATTAATCTATTGTGGTTGAAATCAAAAGGCAATTGACCATGAGATATTCCTGTTGGCAAAACCATCAACACTTGCTCCATCGGTAAACAATGCATTGCATAGCCAAGTTCAAATGCAACATTTGGATTTGGCAATAACTTAATCCTATTCTTTTCCCCTTCTTCCGTTTCAATCCTTGTGATTGGTGTTATATCTGCTATAAAAACATCACATGCTCTTATTTTTTCAAGAATCACCTCTTCTACCTTTTGAGAACCAACTACAGAACGTGATGCTTCATCATACAAAACATTGACATTTTGGGTAGTCTCAAATTTCTTGATTGAAGATTTTATGAATGACCTCAAAAAATCACTATTTTTAGGCACATCACTCTGCCAGGAGAAAAAGACAGTAAAGCTTGTATTATCTGTCATAGATAGAAACATTTGATTTATCTCCACCATAAACTACTACCGAGATTCGTCCTATAATCTGGTCATTATACAAATCTAAGGTTGAAAGTATTGTGTGAAGTGATTCCTTATGAGTAAAACCAGTTCTAGACAATCCTGTTCCGAGCAAGGGCATAAAACAATCAACTCCTTGCGATTGCTGATTAATAAATTCTACCAAAGAATAAAGAGCTGAAATCAATCCTTCTTTTGTAGCATGTGCTGTATTATGTTCATCAAATTCAGACAAAGCCAAGAGTAAAAAACTCGCATTGTTATTACCTTGAAGCATAGCACATGTACCTGCTGGATATTTTCTCTGGCTACCCCGAGGTCTGTCTACAGGGTCAAAAGCCACATGCTTTGCATCAAGAAACGCAAATATATCTTGTTCTATCTGTTCAGGAGTTTTATTCATCTCATCAGCATATTGCAACAACCACTTTCCATGTATAGTTTTCTTGGAAACCAGTGGATTCGGTACTGTTTGATTATCAACAATAGTATCAAAGTTGGTATTCACAGGTATAACTATTATTTTGGGCTGCTGCGTACGCCTATACCATAATTTTTTCTGTGCCATTTTGAGTATGTCTCCATACATCACAATAATCTTTGAAGCTCCACGTTTCCAAACGCATTCCGTATCAGAAAGCAACACCCATAAAATTGATAAGGCTAACACGACTAAAATAATACAGAGCAATACCAATAATCTATCACAGCTATCCGTAAAAGCCAAGTCATCCCAAGATACAAATACCAACACTATAGAGAGCATTCCAAACAAAACTGCCCATAAGTTTTTGGCTATTCTATATATCTTTTCAATTTTTGACTGCATAATATTTCTTATTTCGAAATTGCGTTTTTGATATTTTGGTAATCCCAACGCCTCGTTCCATCAGCGCCAATCGTATCAGATGCAATATGAACACCAACATTTTTAAGACAGTCTGGGCAGCGGCTTTTATCTACATTTAAAAGTCCATTATAGATTACTACAATATTTTTCAATTTACCTTCATTGTAATCCTTCAAAGCCATTTCACACTCATAATCAACATAGCTACGATAATCAATGGTATTACATGAAGAACTATAACAATATGGAGCTATTCCATATAATCCCTTGCGATAATTTGAACATAAAGCACAAGAACCACTTCTAAGTCCTTTTGTATATTTACCTACTATAAGGACAAAAGTCTTGCAAAGATTCAAACGTTGTCTTAATGAACGTTTTATGCTACAATTATTAGAATTATCACTTGATGAAGTAAGGTCATGAACATCTGTAAAGTTTAAAGCCAATCGCTTGCTATCATTCCACTCATGAAGTTTATCTATTAAATCTATATCGCCATCCCAATCACCAGCCAGGTATGTCTTGGTGCGATAACTCATATCATATATACTCATAATTTATTATTTATTTTACAAATTCTTTAATTCTCTGTTCCTCTTTCAAAGAGCAAACAAGCAGTACTCCATTCTTCTCGGCTACGATATAGCCATCCAAGCCTTGAACTACTACCTTGCTTTCATCAACTGCATGAACCACACAGTTCTTGCATTCATACAAGCGGATATCTTTGTCTACCTTGGCATTGCCTGCCTCATCCTGTAGAAGCAAGGTACGAAGGTTGCCCCAGCTGCCTAAGTCGCTCCAACCGAACTCGGTGGGGATGGTGTAGATGTCTTTCGACTTCTCCATTACTGCATAATCGATGCTAATCTTGTCGCAGGTTGGGAAGAGTTTGCCTACTACCTTTTTCTCCTGTTCGGTATAGAAAGAAGGTGCCATCTCTTCCATGATGGCTGCAAGCTTGGGTTGGAAGGTGCCTTTAGCTCGGCGAAAATGTTGTCTGTGGACAGTCAGGAATCAGCTCCTTGACAATGCTGATGTATTTCTCATTGGTCACCACCTACATGTTCTCCACGGGGCAGATGGGCTTGAGACGGTCGACGGTGAGCTGGATAAGTGAACGTTCCACGCCCATCACGTCGATGAACTGCTTTGGGTAATCGGGGGTGGACATGGGCCAGAAGCGGCTGCCTACGCCGCCAGCCATTATGAGTATTTATATATCGTTGTAATTAGTCATTTTTTAAGTTTGTCCTACATATTCCGTATAGACATAATATTCTTGATTAAAATAGAATCTTTAGATTTAACTATAGAATCCAATAACCATAAAAAATGGTATCTTGGAAAGATGAATTCATTTTTTCAAACGAACTTTTTCATAATTGTCTACTGCATCCAATAATCTACTTGCTTCTTTGTCTGTAAAAGCAAGTACGGATACCACTCTATGATCTGATGGCGCATTAATAATTATTCTGCCGTTAACACCACCACCTTTAGCTTTGATTCTCAGATTCTTTACTCCCATCATTTTGTGTTAATTTATAAAGTTTGTCAATTTGACTATATAATCCATCACTAATTCCTTTCAGTACACAAACATCTATAGTTCTATTAAAAATTCCTTCTTCAGAACTATCAATACATAAAAAGCCACGTAGAATTTCTTGTTTTTGTTCATCTGCCATCAAAGGCACAATCGGAACAACCAAGGTCGAACGATATTTCAAAGGCCAATTTCTTCTCCTTAAAACATTCTCAAATAGACCAAATGGCTTTCTTGGTTGCCATCCTTGGTGAAGACGTGTGTTTTTGTAATCCTTACATATTGGAAGATGTCCTTCATAATAATAAGATGTATCTTCATTATCATTTTCTATGTTAGTATAGATAAACTCAAAATCAGAATTAGCATCTATCCAATGTTTTGTTTTATCGTTATTCCCAGTACGTCTTTGATTCTTCTTTGAATATTCGTCTCGTACTAGAGTTTGAGCTTTGGCACGATTATTTTCAATGACTATAAATTTTATACAGACACCAATTTCTGTATTATATACTTTGGAAAATGCGTTATGTATAGAGTCACAAAGATCAGATAATTCTCCTATAATGTCATTAACCGTAGCATTTTCATTTCTTTCCGACTTATGGATATGCGCAAATCCTGTATTTATATCATCAAAAATTGTGGCATATCTGACAGTTCTTCTATAGCGAGAAACGATATAATAGTTGGTAAATAAAAATATTAGACACAGAAAACCCAAGAAAGCGACTCCTATTTCCCCTTGATAATTTAAGTTCGGTAGGAAATATACTCCAAAAGCCCATATGGAGGCAAGGCTTCCAACTATAGACAATAGTAAAATAATATAATCTTCAAATGTTTTCTCCATAAGTCTCATATAGTATAGACATTAGATTTCCCAAACAACATCTTTGCCCCATTGATAATAGCATCAGATGCAGAAGGATAATAAACTACTAAATTTTCTTTTGCTCTTGTACAGCAAATATAGAACAGTTTCTTTGTTCGCTCTACAATGGACTCTTTCTTCTTATTATCATAAAACAAAGAGGCAAAATCATAATTAGACCAATTGGATTTTAATATAACCAATACATTGTTATATTCTAATCCCTTTGTCTTGTGCTGAGTAGAGAAAGGTTTATTGCCCATACGATAGTTATAAACGTTTCTTGCTTCTTTATAGCTTACCTCTTTTATTCGTCGCCATAGATAAGAATTGTTATCTATATAGGAGTTTACCTTATCATCTTTTACACAAATTCCCAAACTATCAGCTAAATCAATGACTTCAGAAATGGTCATGTCATTATATGAACTGACTATTCTGTCAATTCCTTCCCGTAGTTCCTTCTTCTGCCTTGCTCTTACTATCTGTTTTATACTCGTAGAACGCATGAACTCATTGTAATCCTCATTAAGATATAGTTGAATACAATGTTCTACCTTGTGTAAATGCTGGTTGAGCGGAGATAATTTGGAGCCAGTTCCATTACTGGCATCTTCTTCAGATTTATCATCCAACAATTGGTCTTTGTCCACATAACACGCAATGCTTTCCAAAGGCATATCCAATGCTTCAGCGTAAAGAGCAGAATTTGTATCAATGAAATCTTGTTGTGTTCTAGTTGGAGACCATTTCTTTTTGTCTTCTGGAAATTTTGAAGATAAAACTTTAATCGAATCCTTCAATATCAGAGGATTGATATCATCAAGAACTCCCTTTGTCCTGGCATAATTCTTTATTCTCTTTCCATACTCTATAATTTTATCTGAATCATGTATCCGCATTAAGGTTTCGAATCCGGCTTCATTTGCAATCAAGTTATGAGTCAACCGTAGTTCCTTCGTATTTTCCGTATCTGAGAAATCCCATCCTAATTCATTTGTGAGTTTTTCTTTCAATACGTCGGTTTTATCTTCATCAGAATAATAGAACGAGACAGTTCCTTCTTTTACATGTCCATCTTCTGTCATATTTGGAGCTTTCATGTCTGTAGAAGGCTCTTGGCGCAAGCTGTCCAAACGAAGAGAATTTGCTAAAGTTATAATAGTTTGTGGGCATCTTCTGTTTTGCTTCTTTTGTACCTCATAAACACAACCATCAGGATTATCGTCTGTAATCAGATAGCTGTCGATATTGCCTACTCCATCATCGTAAATAGCTTGCATAGGATCGCCAAAGAAGCCCACGACACACTTTTTAGTAACTTTTTGGAAATACTCCAACAATATTTTAACAATAAGCGGATTGGTATCTTGATACTCGTCTATAAAAATAAAAGGATATCTCGACTTAACGAAAGACACAATCTTGGGATATTTGTAAAACATCCTTTCTGAAAGTTTCAATACCTCATCATGTGAGATAATGCCATCTTGAAGCTTTAGATATTCTTTGTATTGTATGGCAAAGTCTGGTTCTCTATCTTTGTCGAAGAAATTTGATGGAACTTCTCCTTCATATCCATTTAATGAAATTCCAGAATCTTCTGTGTTCAGCATTTCTATTAACGTAGCTTTAAGCTCACGTTGAAAGTTTTTGATGTTATCCCACAGGAAATCATGAATAGTCGAAACATTAAGACTGGAATGGTCAACTCGTCGCTCTATCTCATGGACAGAAGCATTGGTATAGGTCATACAAGCAATTTTACTTGAAGGATGTCTTGTAATAACCTCACGAATGACTTGTACCAAAGAATAAGTCTTTCCGCTACCAGCACCACCGCTAAGAAGAAAATTTTCTCCTTTTTCTATGTGTTCGATGATTTTCTCTACTTCCTGATCCATAAGAGTCCGTCCTTTATATATTGCGGTATATTCCATCCACAAAATTCTTTTTCGCCTTTTTTTGTGCTGTTATAAATAATCTCAACTGCAAAAGTGGCCTTACTTTCAATGCCATTTTCTGCCAAATCATATTCATCTGTAGCTTTTGTCGTATCTAAGAACTCGTCCAGTACTTTTTCGTCCAGACCTCGGATTTTCGATTTGTTGTTCTGCAAGAATTTCTTATTGATAGCAAAGAAATTATCTTCAAATGTCCTTGCTTGGTAGTTGTTTTCTTTCAACTGGAAACAGACTCTCATATTGCCATTTTCGTCTTGTTCCCATTGGGACTCTGTTGCATTCCAAGAGACTACTTTTTGATGGTCTGACAACGAGAGCAATTTATTTACTTTCAAATCTTTTCCATCTTTCAGATTTTTAAAATATTCTTTCAGTGCGTTGTTGGATGTCAGCATTTCGTCAGAGTCAACATATCTTGTTTTAAGGATATGGCCTTTGCCATTTATTTTATGTCCGACATCCAAGTCTGTAAATACAACAGCCTTTTCTAATCCTATGAAGTTGATAAATTTTCCAAAGATGTGCGAATAAGCACCTACCTCTATGATAGAAATATTCTGTTTGCAGAGTGGTAGTTCATTTTTATCTTCATCACACAGCTCTTCTTGGTCTAACTTTTTCATTAAAATCGGTAGAAGTATACGCTCTGTATCTCCCTCTATGAATATTGCTTTGTCAGCAAAGAACAATTCGCTTCTGCTGAGTGTCAGATAATGTTTCAGAAATGTATACCATTGCTGTTCATCGTTATCATACTCTTTCTTCAAGTCTTTCAAGTTCTTCGCTGTCACCTCATTTCCTGCTCTTCTCATGTATTTTATTTCACTAAACTCACTTTCTGATACAATATGAGAAGAGTGGGTACTAATTATAGACTGAATTTGTCTATATTCGTCTTTTGTTGTCAATGGTGCATTTAGCTATTTCTTGATGTTCTTGATGAATATGTATTGCATCTGCGGATGCGTATGAGCTTCGGGTTCTTCTATGATGAGCATATTGATGTCTGCCATCTTTCCATTACGCCCTTTCATAAAGACTTGACGAATAATTTCAATTTGGAATATCATAGAAATCAAGTTCATATATCCCAATCCGTTATGGTCTTCAGGTAATTGAGTTCCTGTATGTTCATAAACAACCTTGGTATTTCCTTTCAGAAGGTTCTGCTGCTTTAGGGAAGAAGTAACCATAAGCTTTGTTTCCTTCGGCTTAACGCCACCCATTTCTTCCACTTTTCTAAGAACGGTACTAAACATTTCGCCATATACAACTCCTAACTTCTTGTCAGAGTCAGAAATCGTTTGTATGAAATTGTCAAGTGCTTCTTCGTTGTCTTCAGATTTCAACTGCTCAAACAGTTCTGCAGTCTGCAAGGACAAAGTTTTATCATTTTCCTTATTGGCTACTTGACGCTTTGCGTCTATATAACCAATGGAAATCAAGGCGTCTTCATGAAATTTAGGTCGATTCTTCAAGTCAATATAATCATTCTCATTAGTTTTATTGTTTATCGAATCGTATGCAACAGATTTTCTGCGTAGCACAAAATAGTTGGCTATACTTTTATCTAAAAGATTTTCAACTTCCTCACATATATCCGTTCCATGTTTTGTTGCATTGACTTTTGCTTTTTCTCGGAGTCTGCAATAAGCCTCATATGGAAGTACATAGTCGTAACCGAGAACAACGTAATAGTTATTCTCATCCAAATCCATCATGATAAGACCAACATTCGACAAGTCATCGTCATCATTATATTTGATGTATAGTCGAAGCCTAACACCATCCTCTTGATACTCCTTTTCATCAATGACTTCATCTTTGACCAACATATCTACCAATGATTTCTTATAGTCGAGATTGAAATCGTCAATATGAATGCAACCGCCTTTATCTCTCCAATGAAAAATCTTATCCAAAAGATACAAAAGCGATGTCTTACCCGAATTGTTCTTTCCTATGATGAGAGACAGTTCCTCCTCTAAATCAATAGAAAAATTCTTAAGCAACCGGAAATTTTCAATGGTTATTTTGCTTAGGTACATAATTGTGCAAATAAAAAAACAATAATAAAACCTTAAAATAGAAATTTCGTATAGATGAACGACTGTGGCACTTTAAAGTTTGGAACGACCTGTTCAGGATCTATACATTCCTTATATTTCTTACATTCCGTTATTTTCAATGCAACAGCCTTCTCTTTTCCTTTATAATACTTGTCATAGAAATTCCTTGAGACTCCAGATTGCTTCTTGGTCAACTCCCAAACATGCTCTGGTGTATCACAAATAATATCTTCCACCTTGAATTCGCCTACAATCTTGCAGATTGGTCGACTGGCATATATATACACTTTATCAACTTTATGTTTAAAAAGGATCTTGCGGTATTCGTATTTTTTCTCGCCTGAAAAGATTTTCTCAACAAACTCAGGCTTAATCGATAATATAATGTTCATCTATTTTTCCTAATTCTAACAGCTTATCAAATTGCTCATTAGTTAGCTTGAAGAATCCCCAATATTTAGGGGTTAAACCAACTTGCTCTTGCATATCCTTGTTGATTACCTTTTTGGTAAAAGCGATGTTATAGACCATCTTGACAACAGTAAAGTTATTCTTGTGATTATACCAGTATCCCAACTTTTGATCATTGAATACAGAATAACGATTGGTATATTTCAAAAAGGCATTCTCATCTGCAAAGTCCGTGAAAGTCTTGACTTCACAAACGGTACACACAGAAGTACACACACTACGATAGGCTGCACGACCTTGTTGATCACTTGTGCGATATATAACAAGTATATCACCTTTCTTTATATCTTTGACTCCTGGCATCCAACAAATGTATATCTTATAGATGCTGTTTGTCTCTGAAACATCTTGTATCGGATCGTACTTCTGCTCATTATTCAAAATTGAGTCTGGGAAAAGTTGAGTATGATATTCAGGGTTGATAGAGAGTATATATTTGTCAGAACCTGTTTTCTTGACAAAAGGATAATCAAGCATAATATCACCAACATGTGTTCTCATATCCTTTACCAAAACATACTCACTTTTTTCCTCACCATGTATTTTATCTGCAACATGAGAAAAGCCGAACTTCTCGAACACAGCAATCAACTTTTGCAAGCTCTCAGTCGGAAACATTGTTACATATATTTCATCAACATCTTCGTCTATTGCCATGTCCATTATTTTCTTCATGAAACGCTCACCACGAGTTGTATGACGATTGTCATTATCTATCTTGAATGTGCCTACTTTCAATCGTTTTTTTGCAGGAAGGACTGGAGTTATATCAGACAATTCCTCTTCCTCAATTTTCAAATATAGAAAATCTTTTAATTCGTCATCTATGTAATAGCAATAGGCGGTTGCACCTGAAGCAGTCTTCTTGCTATACCAATCATTAAATTCAGGATAGCTATCTCTCAATGAATCGAAAAATGGATCATTGACATCAATGTCCGAGAATGATTTTATTTGTAAATCCATAGTTTCTTAATTAGATTATGATTGTAGTATTTCAATTGGGTGTTAGGGATAAATATCATATATGTGCAAGTAGTTCTTGCAGATTGATGCCTTCGTTTACGGATACTTCTTTACCTCTGAACCAGTCTTGTCGTCTGGCTCAGGAACGTAGTGCCGTTGGGAGAAGCGGGGTTCTCGTTGGCGATAGAAGAAGAATCCGTACCATCCGGTTTCATAAATTCTTTTCTACTTTATGTCGTTGGCTGCAAACATACGTAATGGTTGCAATCGTCTAATAGGTGAAAATGATATAGCGTTCATAAATATCATTCTTTATTGGAACGGTCTCTGCAAAAGAGACTTCTTAAATAACATCAGTATTTACTCCTCAAAATCAAGTACCCCAAAGAAGGTATTATAAGGGATAGTTATATCAATAAATTCAAAAGACAGCTTGCCCTCCGAAGTCTTTATCATATCATATACCTTCTTGCATTCGACATCCGCTGTACCATAAAAGTTGATGTCAGGTTCCACGTCTGCTTGCGCAAACATCTTGGTATCATTAGGCACAACAGCCCTTGGGGCAATGGTAGCACCGCGCCTTTTCTTCTCAGCATAGACCTCTGCTATCATCTTTCCTGCTCGTTGAGCATGATCGAAATTGAAAGGAACGATGAGCATATTTTTAAGAGGAAGCTCACTTATTTCTCCTCTCACGCAATACTCTGCTATGGCAATTGTGCTAATCTTTATCACGAAATCATGTTCCAAGAAATATTTGAAATACCCCAAGGCATTTTCATGCAAAGGGTCTTCTTCATTCAACAAGCGAATGAAAAAACTGGTATCTAACAGCACGCAATTCTGTTCCATTAGGCAAGTCCTCCTCTTACATTAGTCAACCATTCGTCAGCATTCACACCCCTCCACTTTGGAGTAGCCTTACGAATCAAGCCCTGCAGATAATCCTCATCAAATTTGGGCTGATAATCCATCAATTCCACCAAGACCAGGGTTGATTTATCTATATCCCCTGTAAGAATATTTTTCTTGGCACGAACTCGTACACCAAACTTCTTATAAAGAGGATTACCCTGATAGCCTGCTAAATATTCCTTGTCTGTTCGAATTGTCAAAGAGCCTGCATCCTTTGTATCCAAATGAATGTTTGCCTTGTCCTTTCCACCTGCATCTGTCAATGTGCCATAATAATAGCACTCAATATCCACCAAGATATCCTCACGGCGAACATAATGAGTAGTTGGAGTTATCTTAAAGATGCGTTGTGGTTTATCAGAAGTGCCTATTTCTATGTCATAGTTATGGCGCAAGGCAAAAGACTGAAGATTTTCTATCGCTTGCGCACTAGCCATTTCAAGTTTATCTATATAGCCATTCTCCTGCTCAATAACACCAAGCACAGACGACACTAAGAGAACACTTTGCAAGGAAGTTGTAAACACGTTGAGCACAGAACCGTCCTTCATTTCATAAGAAATTGTAGGGCGGTCTTTACGTTTCTTCCTGTCTGGATACAACAAATTCTCCACCTCATCGAGTAAGAATCGTATCTGCCCGATGTCAAAGTTGGCTGGAGAAAGGGGGGCATCCCCATTCTTGCCAATTATTCTTAGTGAAATTTCATTCCTATCCATAATCATTGCAAATGTAATATATATTATGTAATAAAGAATTTATAAGCGTATCTTTTTAGAATCTTTTATATTTTAGCATCAAATCCGCTGAGGAAATTACTGACTTCACAAACGGTACATACAGAAGTACGGATACTTCTTTACCTCTGAACCAGTCTTGTCGTCTGGCTCAGGAACGTGGTGCCGTTGGGAGAAGCGGGGTTCTCGTTGGCGATAGAAGAAGAATCCGTACCATCCGGTTTCATAAATTCTTTTCTACTTTATGTCGTTGGCTGCAAACATACGTGATGGTTGCAATCGTTTTGTAGTTGAAAATGATATAGCGTTCATAAATACCATTCAATTTGATGCGGTCTCTTGCAAAGAGACTTCTTAAATTGCAAAGGTAGTCATTTTATTTGAATTAGACGGGAAATATCCCGTACTTTTTTAAGTTTCAGTTTTTTCGAAACACACTACACAATATCTGAGTCCATGAACAGATAGCCGTAGGTGGTCAGCAGTTCCTGCTGTTCGGTCTGGTATCTGTTGCGTGTTTCTTCCGTCGGCTCGCTATCAATGAGGCGCTGCATCTCCTGAAGGACATGTGTGCCAGCCTGCATGATTGGGGCGAGATGGCGCTGGAGCTTTTCGAAGGAGGGGGCGTAGTAGTAGCCAATCTCCTTGATGATGAAGCTGAGGATGAGCCATACCTCGGCGGGGAGCATCCGGTATTGCGAAAGCTCCGTCAGTACATAATTGCGCAGATAGTCGATGTTCTCGGCTTGTGGGGCGACGTCCTTTGTGGTCTTTACGGGATGAAAAAAGCGGTCGATAAGTGCCTCACGCTCATGGAGGTTACGCTCGTAGAATGGTGAGCCGTCGAGGGCAGCACTGCCAGTCTGATCGACCTCCTCAAAGTGCTCAGCATGCACACCGGCAATAGCCACACTCATGCCACCGACATCCATGATAAGACGACGGTCGCGGTCGATGCGAATGACGTAACCTTCGAGTCCTGCCAGGTCGCCAGAGGTGATGCGAAGGAGGATGCGGTTGCGAACATAATAATGGAAAGGCTTAAGAAGGAAACGGATACGATCGGGCTCCGTTTCGTTGATGCGCATGAAGGGTCGCATCTGCGAAACGGGTATCACAGCCGCCTTGCCCGTACTGCAGTTCTTGCAGAGATAGGTATGTGGAAAATTCCAGTTCAGATATTCTTGTAGTTCTTTTGGATTGCCTTGCAAAAAGACGAGTCCGCTGACGGTCTGCAGTTCCTGACGCTGCACGCCATGCTTCGCTCGCTTCTTGTAATAGCGCACGGTCTTATGCACAAAGTGGGGCACGTTGTCGGCGTTCAGCCTTGCTTCCACCTTCCTCACTTTGCTATGATGCACAAAGACATACGACCAAGATAAAGAATTAGTACCATCCGATTTCATAAATTCCCGTCTATTCGTTTATATGCAAAGATAGTGCAAACCGAGCGCAATAAAGCTTGCTTTAATTGCCGAGGTGCAGCCTATCTTCTACAAAGATAGACAAAACTTTTTATTTTCGCAAACTTTAACCCCATTTTTACTCTTTTACTTTTTACCCATTCTTCTTACTCTTAGCTTTTTAAGATCATCCTCACTTTTAAACTTCCCATGCATCGAGTCGTACATCTGTTGTCCATAGCGCCAGACGCCGACCAGAGCCACTATCAAGACATACATAAGCGAGAGTTGTAAAGCACTGATATACATGCCTTCAGCACTTGCGCCGGGTAGTGAGGCGATAACCTTAAGCAGAGTGTTCATCTGCGCTACGACACACCCCACTCCACTCGCCAGCCACTGCCAAACGACCGTCACCCACGCAGCAAACCGACACAACGGCGAGAGCACGAACAGGAGCATGGCGGCATATATGATAAAGGTGGTGAGCGGCACGACGACGATGTTAGCCAGAAGGAAATAGAAGGGCACATTGCCGAAGTAGTACATCACCAGCGGCAGCACGAAGAGTTGGGCGGCGAGCGTGATGCACACAAGCGAGATGAGCTTGCCGACGAATCGGCGGTGAGCATAGCGCACGTATAAGCGGTTGTTGCGGAGCAGCACATGGCATATCACGATGCCCATCACAGTGAAGAACGACATCTGAAAGCCCACGTCCCACAGCATCGCCGGACTCACCAGGAGCATCACACTTGCGGCAAGGGCGAGGCTGTTCGTCGTGAGATAGTCGCGCTGCAGAAAGGTCATTGAGGCGTAGACGCTAAACATCGCAGCCGAACGCACTATGCCCGGCGACATGCCTACCATCAAGGCGAAGGTCCAGACAAGGAGAAGCGTTACGAGCAGTCCGCCCATCGTGTTGCGACGGCGCCCGAGCAGCAATGCAATCATGGCGTATATGATGCCGAGATGTAGTCCGGAGAGGGCGAGCACGTGCGACACGCCTGCCTTCGAATACGTGTCGCGTAGCTCGGCGCTGACACCTGTCTTGTCGCCGAGGGTCATTGCCGCAATAGTGGCGTACGAATCTTCGGAGAGGGCGCTGCCCTGCAGTCGGCTGAGCAGGTCGTAGCGCAGCGACTGCAGCGAGAGAGCGAGACGGTCGATTCGCGGCATAGCTTCGAGGCTCACCTCCGCACGTTTCCACTTGTCCAAGGCGACGAACGTGCGAGCCACTATGCCGCGCACCATACGCTGTCTGCGCCAGTCGAAACCGCCGCGCTGTGCGTATGTGTCATCGAAACCGCTGAACACCGACTGCGCTTCGATGCCGTCGCCTATAACAATGTGATTCAACGAATTAGGGTTCTGAAAATAAGCGTTCAGCCTATGTCCTGCGAGCCGTCCACTCACAACGGCAAGCTCGCATTTCATAGAGCGTCGCTTCTTGATAGGTTGCGACACGACAACCGCCTCGTACACTTCTTCTTCGCCCGTGAATGCGCAGCGCAGACTGTTCTCGTACGACGTAATGCGCCACGCTCCGCCCGCCATAACAATGCCGAAGATCAGCAACGTCTGCATCATTTCGAGGCGCTTGCTCATGTGCAGCAGAACAAGTAGCGAGAGCAGAACTACGAACAGCCACCGCCACAGCGCAACGGACACAGCGTCTGCCGTCGCATCGCCGATGCAGATGCCAACGAGCAGGCATATTGCGATGCGAAGGAAGGTATGGAGTTGTAGTTTGCCGTTGAATTTCATTGTTCGGTCAGTAGGTTTCTATATGCGACGGTCGTGAAAATATCACTTGCACGTAGAGCTTGGACACACAGCCTTGAACTCGCATTTCTCGCAGTGCGCCTTGCGGCTTGTGCAGATGTATCTGCCGTGCAGTAGCAGCCAATGGTGTGCCTTCGCAAGGTCGTCAGCAGGAATGTGCTTCACGAGCTGCTGCTCCACTTTCAGCGGCGTGTCAGCCGTGCGCGGCACGAGTCCGAGGCGGTGGCTCACACGGAACACGTGCGTATCGACGGGCATCGCAGCCTCGCCGAACGCCACAGCCAGCATCACGTTAGCCGTCTTTCGCCCTACGCCTGGCAAGCGCAGCAGACTGTCGAAGTCGTGCGGCACCTCGCCCCCGTATTCGCTCTGTATCATACGAGCGAGTTCTACGAGGTGGCGAGCCTTGGCGTTGGGATAGCTCACGCTCTTCACGTATTCGTACACCTCAAACTCATCGGCTTCTGCCATAGAGCGTGCGTCGGGATAATGGGCGAAGAGTTCGGGCGTCACCTGATTGACACGCTTGTCTGTGCATTGCGCGCTGAGCACAACGGCAACGAGCAGCTGGAACACGCTGCCAAACTCCAGTTCGGTTGTCACCTCCGGGTGGATGCCGCGGAAGTAGTCGAGCACATATTTATATAGTTCGCTTTTCTTCATCTTTTGTTTCTTTCTGTATTACATTATTATATCGGCAGCCTCATACTCCTATTGGGCTACACGCTGCAAAGATACATCATTTGGAAAATGCAGACAAGAGAATCAGCAAGAATAATTATATAGAAACAAAAAACGGATTTATCTGTTTGTGGTTAGCTACGAAGCTGCGCAAACAGATAAATCCGTTTTTATATACTCTCCACCCAGCAATAAGTTCCTGGCACAGGATTGCTCGGTTGGTGCAGCGGAGACCGCTGCACCCCCTGTAGGTAGCCTCCTATATTAATACTCGCTCCAAGACTTGATGCCGATGTCCTCAAGCTTAGTTGTGCAGAACGCATAGATGAATGCGCTTGCGAGGCGTGCGTTCGTGATAAGAGGCACGTTGAGGTCGATGGCAGCACGGCGAATCTTGTAACCGTTGGTAAGCTCAGAGCTTGTGAGATTCTTCGGAATGTTCACAACCATGTCGATAGTGTGGTTGTGCAGCAAGTCGAGAGCCTTAGGCTCGTCGCCCTCCTCAGACGGCCAGAGCACGTGTGTGTTCTCGATGCCGTTCTCGTTGAGGAACTTGCTTGTGCCGCCCGTAGCATAGAGCTTGTAGCCGTGATCGATGAGCATCTTAGCAGCGTCGAGCATAGCCACCTTCTGCTTAGCGCCACCGGTAGAGAGAAGGATGTTCTTCTTCGGGATGCGATGGCCTACAGAGAGCATACTCTTGAGAAGAGCGGTGTTGGTGTCGTCGCCCAAGCAGCCTACCTCACCGGTAGAGCTCATGTCTACGCCGAGCACCGGGTCTGCCTTCTGCAGACGGTTGAACGAGAACTGCGAAGCCTTGATACCAACATAGTCGAGGTCGAAGAGGTTCTTGCTCGGCTTCTCAACCGGCAAGCCAAGCATAACGCGTGTGGCAAGCTCGATGAGGTTGATCTTGAGCACCTTGCTCACGAACGGGAACGAACGCGAAGCACGGAGGTTGCACTCGATAACGAGAATATCGTTGTCGCGAGCCATGAACTGGATGTTGAACGGTCCGTTGATGTGCAGTTCCTTAGCAATCTGACGACCTACACGCTTACAGCGGCGCACGGTCTCTACATAGAGCTTCTGCGGCGGGAACTGGATGGTAGCGTCGCCAGAGTGAACGCCAGCGAACTCGATGTGCTCAGAGATAGCGTAAGCGATAACCTCGCCGTTCTTTGCCACAGCATCCATCTCGATCTCCTTAGCATGCTCGATGAACTTGCTCACAACAACCGGGTGGTCCTCGCTCACGTTAGCCGCAAGCTGCAGGAATCGCTTCAGCTCGTCCTCGTTAGAGCATACGTTCATGGCAGCGCCAGAGAGCACGTACGACGGACGAACGAGTACCGGGAAGCCTACACGCTCGATGAAGCGGTCGATGTCATCCATGCTTGTGAGGGCGCTCCACTCAGGCTGGTTGATGCCGTTGTTGGTGAGCATCTGCGAGAACTTCGCACGGTCCTCAGCGTTGTCGATGTCCTGAGCCTTTGTACCGAGGATAGGCACGTGCTGCTCGTCGAGGAGCACAGCGAGGTTGTTAGGAATCTGACCGCCGGTAGATACGATCACGCCGTTAGGCTGCTCGAGGTCGATGATATCCATAACACGCTCGAAGGTTAGCTCGTCGAAGTAGAGACGGTCGCACATATCGTAGTCGGTAGACACGGTCTCGGGGTTATAGTTGATCATAACCGAGCGGTAGCCCTCCTTGCGGATAGTGTTCAGAGCCTGAACGCCACACCAGTCGAACTCTACAGAAGAGCCGATGCGGTAAGCACCCGAACCGAGTACGATGATAGAACGCTTGTCGTTCTCGAAGGTGATGTCGCTCTTGACGCCAGCGTATGTTACGTACAGATAGTTGGTCTGTGCAGGATACTCGGCAGCCAGGGTGTCAATCTGCTTAACAACCGGCAGGATGCCGTAGTTCTTACGACGGTTGCGCACGACGAGCGACGCCTTGCGCATCGACTTGAGCTCGTCCTCAAGACCTACGGCGCGTGCAATCTGGAAGTCGGTGAAGCCGTATACCTTAGCCGTACGCAGGAGTTCCTTGTCGAGAGTGTTGATGTTGCACTTCTTCATAGCCTCATCGATGTCGATGATGTGCTGGAGCTTCTCAAGGAACCACTTGTCGATCTTTGTAAGTTCGTGAATCTGGTCGACGGTGTAGCCCTTGTGCATAGCCTTAGAGATGACAAACACGCGCTTGTCGGTCGGCTCGCGCAGAGCTGCGTCGATATCTTCAATCTCAAGCTCCTTGTTCTCAACGAAGCCGTGCATACCCTGACCGATCATGCGCAGACCCTTCTGTATAGCCTCCTCGAAGTTGCGACCGATAGCCATAACCTCGCCTACCGACTTCATTGAAGAGCCAAGCTCCTTGTCTACACCGCGGAACTTAGAGAGGTCCCAACGCGGAATCTTGCAGACAACGTAGTCGAGTGCAGGCTCGAAGAAAGCGGATGTGGTCTTTGTAACAGAGTTCTTCAACTCGAACAAGCCGTAGCCCATGCCGAGCTTAGCCGCAACGAAGGCGAGCGGATAGCCCGTAGCCTTAGAAGCGAGAGCAGAAGAACGGCTCAGACGAGCGTTCACCTCGATTACGCGGTAGTCTTCCGACTGCGGGTCGAAGGCGTACTGCACGTTACACTCGCCGACGATGCCGATGTGGCGGATAATCTTGATAGCGAGAGCGCGCAGCTTGTGATATTCAGAGTTGGTGAGTGTCTGCGAAGGAGCGATAACGATCGACTCGCCGGTGTGGATGCCGAGCGGGTCGAAGTTCTCCATGTTGCAGACTGTGATACAGTTGTCGTAGCGGTCGCGCACTACCTCGTACTCTATCTCCTTCCAGCCCTTGAGACTCTTCTCGACGAGCACCTGCGGAGAGAACGAGAATGCCTTCTCAGCGATCTTCACGAGTTCTTCCTCATTGTCTGCGAAGCCAGAGCCGAGTCCGCCGAGAGCGTAAGCAGCACGGATGATGACCGGGTAGCCGAGTTCGGCAGCCGCCTTGCGTGCCTGCTCCATGTTCTCGCAAGCCTCGCTCTTGATAGTCTTAACGCCTATCTCGTCGAGCTTCTCAACGAAGAGCTCGCGGTCCTCGGTGTCGATGATAGCCTGCACCGGTGTACCGAGCACCTTCACGTTGTACTTGTCGAGGATGCCGTTGCGGTAGAGTTCAACGCCGCAGTTGAGCGCTGTCTGTCCGCCGAACGAGAGGAGGATGCCGTCAGGACGCTCCTTCTTTATCACTTCCTCTACGAAGTAAGGCTGAACGGGAAGGAAATATATCTGGTCGGCAACGCCTTCAGATGTCTGCACTGTTGCGATGTTCGGGTTGATGAGCACTGTCTCTATGCCCTCTTCGCGCAGAGCCTTAAGCGCCTGCGAACCAGAGTAGTCGAACTCGCCCGCTTCGCCAATCTTCAAGGCACCCGAACCGAGCAATAACACTTTCTTTATATTTTCGTCTTTCATTTATTCTGATGTTTAATGATTAATGTTTGATGTTTTATCGGGCTACAGCCCTAAAACACGAAACTTAAACATTCTGATTATTTCACTTTTCGTTCTACAACTCTTCAGTTAGTTCATAGCCTCTACGAACTTGTCGAACATAAACTCTGTGTCTACCGGACCAGAGCAAGCCTCCGGGTGGAACTGGCTTGAGAACCAAGGCTTCGACTTGTGGCGAATGCCCTCGTTCGATCCGTCGTTCATGTTTACGAAGAGCTCCTCCCAATCGGCGCCGAGCGTCTTTGCGTCTACGGCGTAGCCGTGGTTCTGCGATGTTACGAAGCACTTCTCTGTGCCGACCATGCGCACCGGCTGGTTGTGTGAGCGGTGACCGTACTTGAGTTTGTAGATATGAGCGCCTGCTGCCTTAGCGAGGAGCTGGTTGCCCATGCAGATGCCGCAGATAGGCTTGTCTGAGAGGCTCATCTGCTTCTGGATGATCTTCACGGCATCCTCGCACATATCAGGGTCGCCAGGACCGTTAGCGAGGAACAGACCGTCGAACTCCATGTCGGTATAGTCGTAGTTCCAAGGCACGCGTATAACCTCGCAGCCGCGGTTGATGAGGCAGCGGATGATGTTAGCCTTCACGCCGCAGTCGACGAGCACCACCTTCTTCTCTGCGCCCTCGTTGTAGCGGATGATCTCCTTGCAGCTCACCTTGTCGACGAAATTAACTCCAGCATACTCGGCTGTAGGTATGTTCTCCGGCTCGTCGTCGAAGAGAATCTTACCCATCATTACGCCGTGCTCGCGCAGCACCTTAGTAAGCTCGCGTGTGTCGATGCCGGTGATGCCGGGCACGTGCTCACGTTTGAGCCACTCTGCAAGACTCTCTACGGCATTCCAGTGGCAGTACTGCTCGCTGTAGTCAGCCACGATGATAGCCGAAGCGTAGATTTTGTCACTCTCCATGAATGTAGGCAGACCGTTCTCTTCTACTGTGAACGGCGGTACACCATAGTTGCCAACCAACGGATAGGTCAGTGTCATAAGCTGTCCAGCGTACGAAGGGTCGGTGAGCGACTCTGGGTAGCCCATCATAGCAGTGTTGAAAACTACCTCGCCAGCCACCGGTGCTTCATAACCGAACGACTTTCCGTGGAACTTGGTTCCGTCTTCCAATACTAAAGTTACATTTCTCATACTTATATCTTCTCGAATTTTTATATTTCGTTGTTTGTTTTATCGCGCACATACGCCCTGAAAGCGCAAAAGTCAATTTTCTAATTATCCTTTTGCCCTTTCAGGGCGTGTTTGTTCATGGTTGTTGCAGCGTTCGCCTACTGCCGTATAACCACAAAACGTGTTTTCTACTTAGTTTCCACAATGCTACAGATGCTAAGCTGCTGCGTATATAGCCGGGCACGGCGTCCTACTTCTGTCGGTCGATATAGTTGACGAACGCCTGGTTGCAGAGCTTTGTTCCACCGGGCGTGGGGTACTTGCCTGTGAAGTACCAGTCGCCGTGGTGGTTGGGTATAGCCTCGTGGAGTCCGTCTATCGACTGGAACACGAGTTCTACCGGTGTCTTCAGACCTTCCGGTCGGAGCATCTCAGCCACTTTCTGGTTTATCTCCTCGGTAGAGAATGGTTTGTATATGTCGCGTACGCAGTTGCGCATCATGTCCTTGGGTTTGAGCAGTTCGAGCTTGCACGCCTCGTAAACACGCTGCAGCAGGTCGTTCATGCCGCGCTCGCGGATAAGCTCTATTGTGGCGCGGAACACGCAGAACTCCTCCAGACGCGGCATGTCGATGCCGTAGTAGTCTGGATAGCGTATCTGCGGAGCCGACGACACGACGACAATCTTCTTCGGGTGGAGGCGGTCGAGGATGCGCAGGATGCTCTCCTTGAGCGTCGTACCGCGCACGATTGAGTCGTCGATAACCACGAGGTTGTCCACGCCCGGCTCAATACATCCGTATGTTATGTCGTAGACGTGCGAGGCGAGGTCGTTGCGCGAGTTGCCTTCGGTGATGAAGGTGCGCAGCTTTATGTCCTTTATCGCCACCTTTTCGGAGCGCACGTACGTGTCGAGAATGGCGTGCAGCTCAGCGTCTGTCGGCTCGTGGTCGAGCTGCTGTATCTGCTGCACCTTCTGTCGGTTGAGACACTTCTTGAAGCCCGAGAGCAGTCCGTAGTAAGCCACTTCGGCTGTGTTCGGTATGAACGAGAACACGGTGTGGCTGATGTCGCCGCCAACGGCTTCGAGCACCTGCGGCACGAGCAGTTCGCCGAGCTTTTTGCGCTCGCGGTAGATGTCGCGGTCTGAACCACGGCTGAAGTATATGCGCTCGAACGAGCAAGCCGAGTCGCCGCGCTGTTCGAGTATGCGCTCCATGCGCACCTCTCCGCTACGGCTCACGAGCAGCGCGTTGCCGGGCTGCAGCTCCTTTATGTCTTCGCATTCGAGGTCGAACGTAGTCTGCAGCACGGGGCGCTCGGACGCCACGGCTACGAACTCGTCGTTCTTATAGTAGAACGCCGGGCGTATGCCCCACGGGTCGCGCATAGAGAACATCTCGCCCGAGCCGGTGAGTCCGCACATCACGTAGCCGCCGTCGAAGTTGGGCATTGTGGTGCGCAGCACGTTCGCCATGTTCATGTGGTTGTCTATATATCTGGTGATGTCCATGCCTTCGAGTCCGAGCTTCTTGGCATCAACGAAGTTGCGTTCGGCTTCGCGGTCGAGGCGGTGGCCCATCAGTTCGAGCAGAGTATATCCGTCGCTGTAGATGCGCGGGAACATGCCCTGCGTGAGCATCTGCTGGAATATCTCGTCGATATTAGTCATATTGAAGTTGCCGCAGATGCAGAGGTTCTTAGCCTGCCAGTTGTTGCGGCGCAGGAAAGGATGGACGTATGCGAGTCCTTTCTTTCCGGTCGTGGAGTAGCGCAGGTGTCCCATGTAGAGTTGTCCGGCGAAGGGCAGATGATTCTTTGCGAACTCAGCGTCGGCGAGCAGTTCGGGCGAGAGTCGGGCGTACTCTTTCTGTACGCGTCCGAATATCTCGGTGATGGCGTCCTTGCCTTCGGCGCGCTCGCGGAACATGTATTCCGTTCCGGGCATTCCATCGAACTTCACGCATGCCATTCCGGCACCTTCCTGTCCGCGGTTGTGCTGTTTCTCCATCATCAGATAGAGCTTGTTGAGTGCGAACATCCACGTGCCGTACTTCTCCTGATAGTATTCGAGCGGCTTGAGCAAGCGTATCATTGCCACGCCGCATTCATGTTTCAACGGTTCCACGATGCTTCTATTTTTGTTGTGTTTCTATTGAAGATTACTGTTGTAAGGGTAAAAATTAAGCGCCAAGACAAATAGCCCGACGCTTATATATATACATTATTTCAAAATACCGATAAGTAGACCTGTCAACGACAGTCCTACGCTCAGGAACGACATCCACAAAGAGGTAGTAGCACTAACATAGGCATTGTTAGCTTCAACCTTGTTGGGCTCTACGTAGATGTAGTCGTTCTGCTGAACATAATAGTAAGGAGAGTTGATGAGGTTGGCATCGTTCAGATTGAGACGATGGACCTCTTTCTGTCCGTCGACGCCCTCACGAATGAGGAGCACGTTGTCGCGCTTGCCGAAGATGGTGAGGTCGCCTGCCTGAGCGATGGCCTCCATGATGCTCATCTTCTCGTTGGTGACGGGAACCACGCCCGGCGACTTGACAGCGCCGGCAATAACCACTCTGTAGCTCGACAGACGCACTGTGACTACGGGGTTTTCGTTCTCAGAGAAATATGGCTTCACCTTATCAAAGATAAGCTTCTCGCACTCGGAGTTGGTGAGTCCTACGACATGCAGCTTGCCGACAACGGGGAAGTTGATCTCGCCGTCGTTGTTGACGAGATACTGCTGCACGGTGCTGTTAACAGCGCCCGTGCTACCACCGTTGACGATAGGCATATTGGCGAAGAGGTTGAACGGACGAGACGTCTCCTGGTCGGACGTTACGACGGCGATGGTGAGCAAGTCCTTAGGCATGATACGAGCATCGTACAAACCTCTTGAAGCGGCAAGGTTGATGGAGTCGATATTCTTGAAATAAGGAACCTTCCTCGCTGCAGCACAACCGCTGAGGAGAACCACTACTGTCGCTATAATTATCGGAAACAATAATTTCTTCATAACAATTATTCAGTCTTTTGTTTAAATATCGACTGCAAAAATACTACATATTTCTGACACTGACAAGTTTTTGCTTATACATTTCACAGAATAATGCAACAAAGTACAATCGACCGCCCTACGCTACCCCATCGTCACCCGAACGGAATCCGATCGGACGGCGGACGCAACCCGATCGGACGGCGAACGCAACCCGATTGGACGGCGGACGCAACCCGATCGGACACCGAACGCGACACGATGACACAAACCAAGGCTGGATGCACCTACTAATTGCAACAAACGCAATCACTTTGTAAAAAAACATGGGAGAAGCAGGGGTTTTGTCGCAAATTTTATTTAATTTTGTCGGATAATAACATGGCATGTGCTGAAACGTAGCGTGTTCCATCTTTCATTGCTCTTTTCTGCGGGTGTCATTAGCCTTAGAACATTATGAATAACAAACAAGCAAGCCCACGACTTAACAAGGTGTTATTGATATACACCGGTGGCACTATCGGCATGGGATGCAACCGCGAGACGGGGGCTCTTGAGCCGCTCAACTTCGACCACCTACTGTCGAACTTTCCCGAATTTGCACTTCTGCAGACGGACGTAGACACTTATCAGTTCACTCCTCCTATCGACTCATCGGACATGAGCCTGCGTCGATGGGCTCAGCTTGTACGCATCATAGCCGACAACTACGACAAATACGACGGATTCGTGGTGCTGCACGGTACCGACACTATGTCGTACACGGCATCGGCGCTCTCGTTCATGCTCGAGAACCTCACGAAGCCGGTGATTCTGACCGGTTCGCAGCTGCCTATCGGACAGCTCCGCACCGACGGCAAGGAGAACCTGCTGACGAGTATCGAACTGGCGTCGGCGTTCGGCGAGGACGGACGCCCGATGGTGCCGGAGGTGTGCATCTACTTCAGCGGCCGACTGCTGCGCGGCAACCGCAGTACGAAGGAGAGCGCCGACGGATTCAACGCCTTCAACACATTCAACTATCCGCACCTGTGCGAGGCGGGCGTGGAGTTTCACTTCAATCCCCACTACATCTTGAAGCCTGACTACACGAAGCCGATGATTCCGCACATGGCGATGGACCCGAACGTGGTGGTGTTCTCGCTCTTCCCCGGCATTCAGGAGAACATAGCGCGCCACATGTTCGACGCACCCGAGCTGCGCGGCATAGTGATGAGAAGTTTCGGCAGCGGCAACGCTCCGCAGAAGCCGTGGCTCACGCGTCTGCTGAAGGACGCTACGCAGCGCGGCGTGACGATTGTGAACATCAGCCAGTGCGTAGCTGGATTCGTGAAGATGGGTCGCTACGACACGGGCTTCCAGTTGCAGGACGCTGGCGTGGTGAGCGGCGGCGACAGCACCGTGGAGAGCGCCATCACGAAGCTCATGTTCCTGCAGGCTCACTACAAGGACCCGCGCGTGATACGCAACCTCATGGGCAGAAGCATCTGCGGCGAGATTACGAAATAGGAACGTAATGCGGAGGTTAAGCATTTTTACACATTATATATATAGCGGTTTCAGCCAAATGTGCTAACTTTGCTGCGCAGAAACGTTTTAAAAAACATAAAGATTTTTGAAGGAGACACAAATGAAGAGAACAGAATTGAAGGCTTTGGTGATGATGGTCATCGCTACGGTGTACGCTCTGACTGCTTCGGCACAGATTCCGCAGGGCTACTACGACGCGCTGAAGGGAAAGAAGGGCGCCGAACTGAAGACTGCCGTCCACAACATCATCAAGGAGGCTACCGTGCTCAGCTACGGCAAGGGCAAGGCTGCCACATGGTGGGGCTTCTACCTCACCGATAACGACAACGGATACGTAATAGACCGCTACTCGCCGGAGAAGGTGGAGTTCGGAGCATGGGGCGAATCGTGCAACTCGATGAATATCGAACACTCGTTCCCGAAGAGTTGGTGGGGAGGCGAACAGCGCCAGGCATACAAAGACCTCTACAACCTCATGCCGAGCGACGCCAAGGCTAACTCTACGAAGAGCAACTACGGCATGGGCGTGGTGACAAAGGCGACGTACGACAACGGCGTGATAAAGGTGGGCACGGGCAACAGCGGCAAGAAGCTGTGGCAGCCTTACCCCGAGTGGCAGGGCGACTTCGCTCGTGCATACCTCTACATGGCTACATGCTATCAGGACTATGCGTGGGTAAAGGAGGGATTGAACTCGCTTGAGACGGGCGACTATCCTACGCTGCAGAAGTGGGCGTCTGACCTCTACATCAAGTGGGCGAAGCAAGACCCCGTGAGCGACCTGGAGGCTAAGCGCAACAACATCGTGTACAGCATCCAGGGCAACCGCAACCCGTTCATCGACTTCCCTAACCTCATGGAGTACATCTGGGGCGACAGCATCAGCTACGAGTTCGACCCGGCTACAACGGTTGTGACGAAGCAGGTGGTGCCGGAGAACAGCATGATGTGTATCTACCTGGCAAGCTACAAGTCTACGGACGGCGGATGCACCATCGAGACCACACTCCATCCGAAGGAGGGCGCAGAGGTTTGGGAGCGTACAAGCTCGTTCGGATGGAAGGGCACGGGCGCTATCAAGGAAGGCTCTAACAAGTATGCTACGAAGTATGCGGCTGAAAGTTCGGTGGTGACGCCGGAGATTGACCTCGGCGGATACAAGGAGGCTACGGTTTCGTTCAGTCATGCGGTGAACTACGCGCAGAACCCGAGCGAGAAGCTCAGCGTGGAGGTGCGCTGCGAGGACAAGACGACGAAGCTCGAGGGCTTCACATGGCCTACGGGTGACAGCTGGAGTTTCGTAGACTCGGGCGATATAGACCTCAGCGCTTGGGCTGGCAAGAAGATTAACATCGTGTTCCACTATACAAGCACCACAAGCGAGGCTCCGACATGGGAGGTGCGCGACATTGCGCTCACTGGCGTGAAGGGCAACGCGGCTACGGCTATAGGCAGCGTGGCTGAGGGCACGCAGGGCACATTCAACCCTACCCTGCCCTACACCGTGTACGACCTCAGCGGCAGAGTGGTAACGGGCGATGCGCAGCACGGCGTATACGTAGTGAAGCAGGGTAAGAACATATTTAAGGTGATGCGCTAATGATAAACATCAATCATCTTGTACAACTGAAGGCGTTCGCACGCCAAGATGCCTTGCTGCTCGCACTGTTGTGGGCAGCAAGCTTCGCATGTATAATGCTGCTCAACGCGGGTTTCATCGGCAATATCTTAGCTCTGGCTACGCCGTTCCTCGTAGGCTACAGACTGAAGGCGTTCCGCACGGAGGCGCTCTTCGGCGTGATATCGTTCCGCCGCGCCTACGCCTATTCGCTCTATGTGTTCATCTACGCTTCGCTGGTATTCGCACTGGTGCAGTACGCTTACTTCCAGTTTCTCGATAACGGAGCGTTCGTTGAATCAATAGCAACGACATTAAAACAGATGACTCCGATTTACGAACAAAACGGCATGTCTAAAGCAGATATAAAGAGTTTGAACGATTGGGTAGAAATTATGCGCTTAACTACACCCGTGCAATGGGCGTTCATGTTTATGATGCAGAACCTCGCCATCGGCGCTATTGTAAGTCTGCCGATTGCGCTTATCGGAAAAAGAAACAGATATTAAATATCAAATCTCAACACCTCAACATAACAACATCATATCTCAACACCTCAACACCTCACCATAACAACATCACAACATCACAACATCACAATGGATATAACAGTAGTAGTTCCTTTGTTCAACGAGGAGGAATCGCTCCCCGAACTCTACGCGTGGATAGAACGCGTGATGAAGGCAAATAACTTCACATACGAGGTGATCTTCGTAAACGACGGCTCCACCGACAACTCGTGGAACGTAATAGAGGGTCTCTCGCAAAAGTCGATGACAGTAAAAGGCATCAAGTTCCGCCGCAACTACGGCAAGAGTCCGGCGCTCTTCTGCGGTTTCAAAGAGGCGCAGGGCGACGTCGTAATCACAATGGACGCCGACCTGCAGGACTCGCCTGACGAGATACCGGCTCTCTACCACATGATTAAGGATGAGGGCTACGACCTCGTGAGCGGATACAAGCAGAACCGCAAGCAGGGCGACCCGCTCTCGAAGACTATACCTACGAAACTCTTCAATGCTACGGCACGTAAGGTGAGCGGCATTCATAATCTGCACGACTTCAACTGCGGACTGAAGGCTTACCGCAAGGATGTAGTGAAGAATATCGAGGTGTACGGCGAGATGCACCGATACATTCCTTATCTGGCTAAGAACGCTGGCTTCGACAAGATAGGCGAAAAGCCGGTGCATCATCAGGCACGCAAGTTCGGAAAGTCGAAGTTCATGGGCTGGAACCGCTTCTTCAACGGCTATCTCGACCTTATCACGCTGTGGTTTCTCTCAAGTTTCGGCAGAAAGCCTATGCACGTGTTCGGCTTCCTCGGCACGCTGATGTTCTTCCTCGGCTTCCTCTCGGTGGTAGCACTGGGTGCAGACAAGCTCTGGTGCCTGGCTCACGGCATTCCGCAGCGACTCATCACCGACTCGCCTTACTTCTTCATCGCGCTCACCGTGATGATGATTGGCACACAGTTCTTCCTCGCCGGATTCATCGGCGACCTCATGAGCCGCTCGTCGCAGAACCGCAACGACTATCAGATTGAGAAGACGCTGCGCTGCGAGCAATAAACAAACTTTCAGACAAAATGCGAACAACAACAATAACGACAGCCATCGCTATGGTGGCGCTGTTCGTGCTGGCTGCGTGCTCGTCTATCGACTGTCCGCTGAACAACCGCGTGTATGCCACGTTCAGACTCGACGCCGGCATGAAGACGATGGAGGACACGCTGACGGTGGCTGTGCCGCGCGCTGCCGACTACAAGGACGACGACACCGTGATAATCAACCGACTCGCTGGCTTCGACAGCATCGCGCTGCCGATGAGCTATCAGCGTGCGGTGGATGTGTATGTCTTCGGCATAAAGCAGAAGGACAGCGACATGAGCACAACGGACACGGTGTGGGTGACGAAGGAGAACAACCCACACTTCGAGTCGGTCGACTGCAACCCGCAGTTCTTTCACACCATCACGGACGTGAAGTTCACCACGAAGGCGATTGAAAACATAACGATAAACTATAATAAGGTAACATACAATGACGGTAAAGCGCACTTCCTCATTCGTTTCAAGGGTCATAGCAATTAGCCTGTTGCTGATTGCGGTGACGACGGCGACGGCGCAGAGCAGAAAGGATGCTACGGCGGATAAGAAGCTGACGGCACAGAAGGACACGGTGGCGTTCTTCCGCGGCGTGGCGGTGTCGGCTGACGTGGTGGGACTGGCGCAACTGGCGTTCAGCGACTACGGACAGTACGAGGCGGCGCTGCGCATCAACCTCAAGGACCGCTACTTTCCGGTGTTTGAGCTGGGATACGGCACGGCAGACTCTGACAACCCGACGACAAATCTTAAGTACAAGACGTCGGCGCCCTACTGGCGTGTGGGCATGGACTTCAACATAGCGAAGAACAAGCACGACTCTTACCGCGTGTATGCCGGCGCACGCTATGCCATGACTTACTATAAGTTCGACGTCGTGGGCAACGGACTGAAAGACCCGGTATGGGGCGACGACGTAGACTACAACGTGAAGGGCATGAAGGCCAACTATCATTGGATGGAGGCTGTATTCGGTGTGGACGCGAAGATAGCTGGTCCGCTTCGTCTGGGCTGGTCGGTGCGCTATCGCAGACGTATCGCTCACGACGACGGCAACATCGGAAAGACTTGGTATGTGCCGGGCTACGGCAAGCAAGGTGGCAGTCGACTGGGCGGCACTTTCAACATAATCTTTGAGATTTAGTATATGACAAACAAAAAACTTTTGTGGCGATTGCCATTACTCGTGTTCCTCATTATTGGAACAATATATATTGTAAGACAACAGCGTAGCATGCCTTATCAGCACGATGAGGGACAGATATTCGGCACGTTCTATCACATCACTTATCAGAACGACTCTTCTATTCAGACAGACATTCTCGCAGAACTGCAGAAGGTGGACAACGCTTTGTCGATGTTCAACAAGGAGTCGATCATCTCGCACATCAATCGCGGCGAGAACGTGGAAACGAACGAGATGTTCGAGAGTGTGTTTAATCTGGCTGAGAAAATCTCCGACAACACCGACGGAGCGTTCGACATTACGGTGGCACCGCTCGTGAACGCATGGGGATTCGGCTTCAAGACGGGCAATCCGCCGACGAAGCAGACGGTAGACTCGCTGCGTGCTATCGTGGGTTACAAGAAGGTGAAGCTCGTGAACCATCGCATCACGAAGTCAGATGCGCGCGTAATGCTCGACTGCAGCGCTATTGCTAAGGGCTACGGCTGCGATGTGGTGGCGCGTCTGCTCGAAAAGCGCGGCATAAAGAACTATATGGTGGAGATTGGCGGCGAGGTAGTTACGCACGGCATCAGCGAAAAGCGTCTGCCGTGGAAGATTGGCGTGACGAAGCCGTCGGACGACTCGCTGAACGTGAACAACGAGTTGCAGACCGTGCTCAACGTGAAGGATCGCGCAATGGCGACAAGCGGCAACTACCGCAACTTCTACTATCGTGGCGGCAAGAAATATGCGCACACTATAGACCCTGCTACGGGCTATCCAGTGCAGCACAGCATTCTATCGGCAACGGTGCTCGCAAAGCACTGCGCGGAAGCCGACGCTTATGCTACGGCATTCATGGTGATGGGTATGGAGAAGGCGAAGAAGGTGCTCGAAAAGCATCCAGAACTGATGGCTTATCTCATCTACAGTGACGACAAGGGCAACCTGCAGGTATGGTATTCGCCGTCTATGGAGGACAAGATTCAGAAGTAAATGCTTGATCTCTACGACAAGCTTCGCGAGATACCATTGTTCCAGGGTCTCACAAGCGACAACCTCATGCAGATTATCGGTCAGACGAAGTTCAGCTTTAAGAAATTCGGCAAGAACGATATAATAAAAAAGGAGGGAGAGAAATGTGATAACGTCGCCATTCTATTGAGTGGCGACGTAAAGACTATCGCTTACGCCGACGACCACGGCTACTCGATAGAGGAATATATAAAGGCGCCGTACATCATTCAGTTGGAGCATTTCATGGGCCTTTCGCCGCATTATACACGCACGTTTACGTCCATTGGCGAAAGCAACACGGTGGAGATCGGACAGAGCGACCTTATGCACATCTCCGACGAATTTATCATTTTCCGTATCAATCTTCTTAACATCGTCTCCGCAATAGCACAGAAAGCGGAGAGCAAACTGTGGCGTCCGATGCCGGCTGACACAAGGAGTCGCATCGTGTTCTTTCTGAAGTCGCACTGCCTCTACCCTACCGGCGCAAAGGTGTTGCGCATAAAGATGACGCGACTTGCACAAGAACTCGGCATTAGCCGCCTCAACGTATCGGAAGCGCTCAACGCCATGCAAGCCGAAGGACTGCTGCACTTCAGCCGTGGCATCATTAGTGTACCGCTAATAGAAAAGTTAAGATAATTTGTTGCCGACTATAAAGACCAAACAACTCCCCACTGACTTAATCACAAACAACATAATTCAGAATTCAGCTGGAAGATGAAAGGTTAAGACTGGAAGACAGGCTGGCAGATATCGCATTTTCAAGGATATCTGCCAGCCTTTACTGTGCTTATACCGTGAACATTACGGCATTTCTGGAAGATATGGAGGATTTTTTCACAAACACGACTTTAATATATTGGTGTTCGGTATCACATTATTAGTTTTACTGGACAGTTCCCTTTGCCAGAATGGCAAACAAGTTGAGATAATAACAATGAACTTTGTTATATAGAAGCAATAATAAAAAAATGCCCCACGGCATCTCGCAGTAGGACATTTAAACCTTTATAACCAATATTTAATTGTACAAGAACCTTAATACTTCTTATTAATTCAATAGTTCAACTGTTGCTGTTGCAAACACATTATGCATTGCTTGAACATTGCAATCTGAACGACTCAGCGTTATAATCAGAACTATTAAGCTTCACAACTTGCATTTGCAACCGCAAACATTATTCAGCCTTCGGCTCAGCTTCAGCCTTTGGCTCAGCAGCCTTAGCCTTCTTTGCAGCAGGCTTCTTTGCTGTCTTTGCAGCCTTCGGAGCAGCCTCAGCCTTCGGAGCCTTTGTCTTCTCGAGCTTAGCACGGAGTTTTTCCTCAGCAGCCTCAATCTTCTCAATCTTGGTCTGCAGGCGGATAATCTCCTTGTTCTTCATCTCGATTTCCTCGTCCTGATTCTTAATAGTAGTGAGGAGCGAAGCAAGCTCGTCGTTGTCAACAGACTCAGGATAGAGCGAGTTAACGCGAGCGATGAAGTCGCCGAGGATGTTCATATAGTTGGTGAATGCGTCGAACGGCGAAGCATAGATGCCACGGTCGATACCTACCTGCGACGGCTTTGTAGTCATCTGACGGAAGTTGTTAGAAGCCTGCAGATAGTCCCAGTCCTGGTTGATGCGCGGATCGTCGGCGATGCGCACACGGTCGGCTACGCTATAGAGCTTATTGAAAGCCTCGCGCTGCATCGGGTTGCCGAGCCAAGAGCTAACGTCGCGCTCCTCATCGGTCCAAGAGAGTGTGTCGGGCACATCGAGAGCGCCTACGCTTGCCATTGTCTCGCAGATTTCGCTCGGTGTAGAGAATGAGATGCCGCGCTGTTTAGCACATTCGGGCAGAGCCTTGAGGAAGTCGAGAATGTTGCTCGACAACGGCTGAGCCACGCCAAGAGCAGAAAGCTCCATGAAGATATTCACTACATGCTCCTCGCCAGGGAAGTTGGCGATGCGGTCTACGTAGTTGTCAGCGAAGAGCGGATAGCCCTCCCACTCGACATTGCTGAAGCGGAGTGAGATATCGTCGCTGAGGTTAACGTCGCGAAGCAAGAGCTTGAGGTTGGGAGCGAGCGCGCAGTTGTATACATAGTGCGGCGACTTCCAGCCGAGGACGTGGCGTGCGCCTTCGGTAAGCATACCCTTGAAGCCCATCTGGGCAGCCTGAGCACCGATCTCGTCGCTGTAGATAAGCGAAGAGTTGCGCAGAACCTGAGGCTCCTTGCCGAAGTATTCCTTCATCTTCTGGCACTGGCGCTTCACTTCCTTAGCGAAGCTCTCCTCGTTAGCGAGCGAAGCAAGACCGTGTGAGTAAGGCTCAGCGAGGAACTCTACGCAACCGGTCTGGTTGAGTTCCTGCAACTTCTCGAGCACCTGCGGAGCGTGAATCTCCAGTTGCTCCATGCCTACGCCAGAGAGAGAGAAAGCCACCTTGAAGAAGCCCGGATGCTCCTTCAACATTTCGCCCAAAGCCTCGAGAGCCGGCATATACGAGCGGTTAGCCACATCAGTGATGAGACGCTCGTCCTCATAGTCGTCATAGTAATAGTGGTCTGTGCCGATATCAAAGAAACGATAGCGCTTCAGCTGTATGCTCTGATGTATCTCGAAATATAAACAAATCGTTTTCATTATTGTTTGTTTTAAGATTATTGAATAGTAAGTTACTCGGTTTGGCTTTTCGCTTTGAGTTTAAATGTCGCCAGCGAGAACGCGCTCGTACAGATTCTTGATACGTGCGCCCACCTTCTCCCATGTGATCTGGTCGACCTCGCGCTTTCCTTCCTCCTTGAGGTAGTTGAAGAGCGACTCGTTGCTACATATTGAGTAGATAGCGTCGGCAAGTGCGTGTATATCCCAGTAGTCAACCTTGATACAGTTGTCGAGGATTTCGGCGCAACCCGACTGTTTAGAGATAATCGTCGGCGTGCCGCATTGCATTGCCTCAAGCGGCGAGATACCGAACGGTTCAGAAACTGACGGCATGACGTAAACATCCGAGTCTTTCAGGCACTCGTACACTTGCTTTCCGCGCATGAAGCCAGGGAAGTGGAAGCGGTCGGCGATGCCGCGCTCAGCTGCGAGATAAATCATTGCGTCCATCATATCGCCGCTGCCAGCCATGCAGAAACGCACGTTGCGTGTGCGCTGCAGCACCATGTTGGCAGCTTCTACGAAGTACTCCGGACCCTTCTGCATTGTGATACGTCCGAGGAAGGTTACGACCTTCTCCTTACCCGTATGGTCGGGACGTGGGATGTCCTGCAGTTCCTGACGCAGCGGATAAACGGCGTTGTGCATTGTGAAGCACTTGCGCGGATCCTGATGATACTGATGGATAACGGTCTGACGTGTAAGCTCCGACACGCACATGATGCAGTCGGCGTTGTCCATACCGTCCTTCTCGATGGCGTAAACCGTAGGGTTCACCTTGCCGCGCGAGCGGTCGAAGTCGGTAGCGTGAACGTGTATGCAGAGCGGCTTGCCGCTTACGTGCTTGGCGTTGATGCCGGCTGGATAGGTGAGCCAGTCGTGAGCATGAATGATGTCGAAGTCCTCTGTGCGAGCCACTACGCCTGCGATGATTGAGTAGTTGTTGATCTCCTCGTGCAGGTTAGACGGGTAGCCGCCGGCGAACTCCATGCAGCCAAGGTCGTTGACGTGCATATAGTTGAAGTCGGCATAGATATGGTCGCGCAGACGATAGTAATACTCTGGGTCCATGATATTGCCCACGCGTTCCTTTACGTAGTCGAAGTTGACGTCGCGCCAAGCGATAGGCACGCAGTTCATAGCCACGATGCGGCAGGCGCTGCGGTCCTCGTCGCCGAACGGATGCGGCAGACAGAGCACGGTCTCGACATCGCCCTGTGCGTGCAGACCCTGAGAAATTCCGAAGTTAGCGGTAGCGAGTCCACCAAATACGTGAGGAGGATACTCCCATCCGAACATTAATACTTTCATATATACTTATCCTCCTATTTTAATATTTATATTTTTCCAAGAGTTCGAGAGTGCGCAAGATCTCGGCTACGTTCATAGCGAACGAGATGGCGCCACGTCCGTGGAATGGCGGGTTGCCGTCGAAGAGTTCGGGGATTGTGCCGAGGCAGTGGCTCGACATCTCGTCCTCGTAGCCCACCATCTGACGCTCGATGAACGACAGGCGTGTGCGCTTGTAAATCTTGAGGCATGCCTCCATGTAGAAGCCGCCGAGCCAAGGCCATGCTGTGCCCTGATGGTAAGCGTAGTCGCGCTGTGTCTGCGGACCGACGTACATCGGGTTGTAGCCGCCGCTCTTAGGCGAGAGCGAGCGCAAGCCCTTCGGTGTGAGGAGTTCGCGTGTGCAGACATCGAGCACAGCTTTCTGCTGAGCTGGTGTGAGCGGCGAGTAGTCGAGTGCAACGGCGAATATCATGTTCGGACGTACGCTCCAGTCGGGGTTGTCCTTAGGCTCTACGTAGTCGAAGAGGTAGCCGTACTCGTTGACGAAGGTCTCTACGAACGACTTGCCACAGAGTGTAGCCATCTGCTCGAAGTCGGAAGCCTCTGTAGCGTCGCCGAAGTCGGCAGCCATTGATGCACAGAACTTGAGGGCGTTATACCAGAGGGCGTTGAACTCGACGATGTAGCCTGTGCGCGGTACGACGGGGCGTCCGCCGGCTGTAGAGTTCATCCATGTTACGGCCTTTTCCTTGCCTTCCGAGTAGAGAAGTCCGTTCTCGCAGAGCTTCAGGTTCGGGTGGCGGTTGTCCTTGATAAAATGCAATACGTCGTAGAGCAGCTTGCCGTACTTGCGGTTGCACTTTTCGCGACCTGCATGTTTTGCATACTGCTGCACAGCCCATACGCACCAGAGTAGAACATCGGGCTGGTCTATCTCATAAATCTTCGCTGTGAGCGGCTTGCCTGCCATGAACTCGTAGAGTGCGCGCATGGCTGTCTCCATTACGAGCTCGAAGTAGTCTTCCTCCTCGATAGAGAGCGTAAGACCCGGCAGAGAGATGAATGTGTCGCGTGCGCGGCACTTGAACCACGGATAGCCGGCGAGGATGTATCGCTCGTCTTTCTTTGTGCGGTTGTGGAACTGGTGCGCTGCGTTGACGAGGCAGTGGAAGAAGTTGTCGCGCGGTGAGCGCTCGTCTACTTCCTCCTGGAAGAGTTTCTTCAGGCCGGTTGTCTTGCAGGCTGTTGTTGAAGCCGAGAACACGATGCTCTCGCCCTTCTTGATGTCCATCTCGAAGTAGCCAGGTACGTAGAGGTCTTCGTTAGAAGCGTAGCCGCGCTCCTGCTCTTTCGGGTATTCTACGCCGCGGTACCAGTCGGGCTGGAACACGAACTCCACTTTCTTGCTGAACTGCATATAAAGGTCGGGGTAGCCGGCGTACATGCAGGTCTTGATGCCGTTTGTAACTTCTGCATACTCGCGTGAAGCTACGGTATTCTCGTGCGTAAACTGGCGTACGCTGCGGAAAGCAAGGAACGGACGGAAGCGCAATGTCGTTGCAGAATGTGCATCAACAAGGGTATAACGGATAAGGATGCGGTCTTCATAGTGCTGGAATACTACCTCTTTTTTCAGAAGTACACCGCCTACGCGGTAGAGTGTTGTGGGCACTGTGTCACAATCGAACTCTCGGATATATTTGTGACCTTTCGGACTGTAATTATTGCCCTGATACTTGTGCAAACCAAGATTGAACTCGGCGCCGTGCTGTATGACGGTGGGGTCGAGCGAAGAGAGGAGCACATGGTTCTCGTCGTCGAGTTCCGGTACGGGCACGACGAGCAAGCCATGATACTTGCGCGTATTACAATCTACAATCGTAGAGCAGGAATATGCTCCCGAACGATTAGTACGCAACAACTCGCGTGGCAACGACTCTTCGAGGTTTGTCATCAGAGCTTTTTCGAATCTCAAATAACTCATAGATTTATGATTAAGGTTCATTATTAGTTAGCTGTAAGAAGTGTAGTAGTCTTTATATAGGCGTTGCTACCTTACGAAATCAAAGGTAGTAAAAATATATTTATACGCAAAATAAAATATTAACTATTTTAAAAAATCCTCATATTTCGCACAAAATATTGCAAAATATGAGGATTTATCATGGAAAACGTTTGCCTTATTCGGGTATGAGGAAGTTGATGACCTCCTGCTCCACGCTCACGGTGAAGGGTCCGACGGGCGTCTTCATGAGTCGTCCGTCGATGCCCACGAGCGCCTTGTTCGCCTCGACCACTTCCACCTTGCGCGTGCGGAACGGGTGGACGCTGCGGTGATTGAGGAACTTGCCGCGCACGAAGAGGTAGAAGCCTTCGATGAGCTGCGTCATGCCGGGATGGTAGACCACGCTCACATCGAGCAGTCCGTTGTAGGGCACGGCGTTCGGCGTCTGTCCGTAGCCTGTAGCGTTGCCGATGCAGACGGTCATGACGTTGCGCTCCACGGTGTCGGAGTTTATCTTCAGGTGCATGCGGTACTCGAGTCGCTGGAAAATCATGAGCACAAACGAGCAGAGGAACGAGAGCGTGCGCGAACCGAAGAAGTGGCGTGTCTGTCGGCGCAGGTTCATGATGGCAGCGATGAGTCCGATGTTGATGCAGTTGAGGAAGTAGCGGCGGCACGCCTCGCCGTGCTTGTTGGTGTAGCGTATGCAGCCGAGGTCTATCTTGCGCACGCGACGCTGCTTGAGCCACTTGATGGTCTGCTCGTAGTCGCTCTCGCGGAATCCCCAGAAATGGGCGAAGTCGTTCATGAGTCCGTTGGGTATCACGCCGAGCGCAATGGTCTCGCGTATGCTTCGCTCGGTGAGCATGAGGCAGTTGACGGCGTCGTTAAGCGCCGAGTCGCCGCCGACGATGACAATAGTCTTGTATCCGCTATTGATCATCATCTTCACCAAGCGCTCCACGCTTGCCGAGTTCTCGCTCTGCAAGTAGTCGTACTCGATGCCGTTCGCCTTCAGGCATCGCTCAATCTTCTCCCAGCGCTTGCCGGAGTTGAACGTCTCGTGTTTCGGGCAGTAGAGTATGCCCCAACGGTTGTCGTTAATCATATAGTAAGCCTTTTTTAGCGGCGGTATGTCCGCCACGATGTCACATTCTTTTATATCTCTCTCGCTATGCGTCCTGCATCAGCTTGCATATCTCATCCACTTTCTCGTCCATCGGCAGCTTGGCGTCAACCCAGTGGATAGTATATCCGCGTCGCTCCATGCCGCGGAACCACGTCATCTGTCGCTTGGCGAACTGGTGGATGGCTATCTCCAGCTGTCGGAACATCTCGTCGAAGCTGAGGCGACCTACGACGTATTCGGTAATGAACTTGTACTCAAGACCATAGTATATAAGGTCTTCGGGGTCGATGCCCTCGCCTATCAACGCGCGTATCTCGTCAGCCATACCCTCGTCGAGGCGCGCCTTCAGTCGGCGCGTTATCTTCTCGCGGCGCAGGTCGCGGTCGATGTTTATGCCCACGATGAGCGAGTCGACTGGCGGCAGCTGTCGTTCGGGTGTAGGGTTTTCCAGATTGTATGTCTCTATCTCGATGGCGCGTATGGCGCGCTGGGCGGTGTCCACGTCGGTCTGATTGTGCATGTTCGACCCGTTGCGGCGCTTCAGTTCTACAAGCATTTCGGTGAGTTCGGCAAGCGACTTTCCGGCGAGAGCGTCGCGCAACGGCTGATTCTGCGGCACGGGCGAGAGCTGGTAGCCGCCCAGCACGGCTTCGATGTACAGACCGGTGCCGCCGCAGAGTATGGGCAGCTTGCCTCGGCTACGGATGTCGTCGTATGCCACGTGGAAGTCCTGCTGATACTGGAACAGATTGTACTTTGTGCCTGGCTCGGCTATGTCGATAAGATGATACGGAATCGGCTGGCCGTCAACTACATAGTCGGCCAAGTCCTTGCCCGTTCCGATGTCCATGCGGCGGTACACCTGGCGCGAGTCGGCGCTGATTATCTCGCCGCCGGTGCGCAATGCGAGTGCTGCCGCCACAGCGGTCTTTCCGCTTGCGGTGGGTCCGAGTATGGTTATCATTCTTTTGTTCTGCATGTCGTCAATAGCTTTGCTGCACGTGTTTTTAATAATGTTGTTTCGGGTTCTGAAAGCAATTTGTTCGGTTTATAAAACCGATTGCTTTGCCTCTGATAGCACATAGCTACGGTTTCAAAATACAAACTTACAAAAAATTTCTCATATGCCGCACAATTGTGCAGAAAATTGTTTGTAATGCTACACGATTACCGCGAAGTGGTAACACGATTACACCTATTCTGTAACACCGTTACCGCGTATAGGTTACATTGTTACCGCGCAACGGTAACGCCGTCTACACGCAACGATAGCGTTGTTAGAAACCCATAAATGAGGTTTCAGGAGGGGTATTGATACAAAAAAGCCTGGCATTTTACAATGCCAGGCTTATATATGTTGTCGTAAACCGAGTCAACGAATTACTTCAACTCAGCGAGGTACTTGATAGTACGAACCATCTGAGAAGTATAAGAGTTCTCATTGTCGTACCAAGAAACTACCTGTACCTGATATGTATCCTCGTCGATCTTGCTAACCATTGTCTGAGTAGCATCGAAGAGTGAACCGAAACGCATACCGATGATATCAGAAGAAACGATCAGCTCATCGTTGTAACCGAAGCTCTCGTTAGAAGCAGCCTTCATAGCAGCGTTGATACCCTCTACAGTTACGTCCTTACCCTTAACAACAGCAACGAGGATAGTTGTAGAACCTGTTGGAGTCGGAACACGCTGTGCAGAACCGATCAGCTTACCATTCAACTCAGGGATAACCAAACCGATAGCCTTAGCAGCACCAGTAGAGTTAGGAACGATGTTCTGAGCACCTGCACGTGAACGACGGAGGTCGCCCTTGCGCTGAGGACCGTCGAGAATCATCTGGTCACCTGTGTAAGCGTGGATAGTAGACATGATACCTGACTGGATAGCTGCATACTTGTTCAAAGCGTAAGCCATAGGAGCCAAGCAGTTAGTTGTACAAGAAGCTGCAGAAATAACTGTGTCGGCCGGAGTCAAAGTCTTGTGGTTTGTGTTGTAAACGATAGTTGGGAGATCGTTACCAGCAGGAGCAGAGATAACAACCTTCTTAGCACCTGCTGCGATGTGAGCAGAAGCCTTCTCCTTTGATGTGTAGAAACCTGTGCACTCGAGTACTACGTCAACACCAAGCTCGCCCCAAGGAAGCTCAGCAGCGTTTGGCTTAGCATAGATAGTGATTTCCTTACCATCAACGATGATAGAGTTGTCTGTTGCCTCTACAGTGTGCTTGCCTTCACCGTACTTGCCAGCGAAGCCACCCTGAGCTGTATCATACTTAAGAAGGTGAGCCAACATTTTTGGAGATGTAAGGTCGTTGATAGCAACCACCTCATAACCCTCTGCCTCAAACATCTGACGGAAAGCCAGACGACCGATACGGCCGAAGCCGTTAATAGCAACTTTTGTCATTTTTTTAATATTTTAATTAATGGTTGAAAATAAATCTTACTTTCAAGCTCCACAGTACTTGCCAATGAACTGAGACATTCAAAAAGCAATACTCTTGAGCATTTTTTTCTTTATCGAGCGCAAAGTTAATAATTATTTTCTAATTTTGCAGCCAATAGAGGTATTAAATTATTTAAAAAATCGCTATATAATTTCACTGGGCTATATACATTATATATAATAAGCGCAGTTTGCTATATACACTTTGCAAAATAAGATAGTTAGAAACAAGAAACATACAATCGGACATTAGGAATTAAACAATTAACAAACAGAAACTATGGGAAAAATGCTAAATGAGTTCAAGGCGTTCGCCGTAAAGGGCAACGCTGTCGACATGGCTGTCGGTGTGATCATCGGCGGTGCGTTCGGAAAGATAGTTAGCTCTATCGTGAACGATATCATCATGCCGCCTATCGGATGGCTCATCGGCGGCGTCAACTTCAGCGACCTGAAATTTGAGCTACCTGCCGTAAACCTCGGCATGGAGACAATGAAGCCGGCTACCATCAACTATGGTGCGTTCATCCAGACTATCATCGACTTCACTATCATCGCTTTCTGCGTGTTCCTCCTCGTGAAGGGCATCAACAAGCTGGCTAACCTCAAGAAGAAGGAGGAGGAGACCAAGCCTGCACCTGCGCCCGAGGAGCCGAAGCCGACAAAGGAGGAGTTGCTGCTCACAGAGATTCGAGACTTGCTGAAAGAGATGAAGTAATTATTAATTCGTAATTATTAATTATTAATTCGTAATGACGACCTTGCCAATTAATAATTAAAAATTAATAATTAATAATTCGTAATTACGACCTTGCCAATTAATAATTAAAAATTAATAATTAAGTAACTGTTCAAAATTAATTTTATAAATATGAATAATTCACGAATAAGTT
>OMAS01000150.1_pt1 | contig 45890 bp, 33 predicted proteins | sample 1674031 | NCBI WGS metagenome assembly OMAS01 (sample SAMEA103958138, study PRJEB25191) | human gut metagenome | biome: human-associated habitat [ENVO:00009003]; feature: intestine environment [ENVO:2100002]; material: feces | place: Germany | collected 2013/2015 | reverse complement strand
TGCAAAATTACAGAAATTATGCGCGTGCCGAGATTACATTTTCCGATGGTATCAACATTTTATATGGGGATAACGCACAGGGAAAGACCAACATATTGGAAGCTATCTACCTGATTGGAACGACAAAGAGTCACAGAGGAAGCAAGGATCGGGAAATCATACGGTTTGATGCAGATGAAAGTCATATCCGCGCAGAAATAAAAAAAGATGGTATGCATCGACGGATTGATATGCATCTGAAAAAGAGCAAATCAAAAGGAATTGCGATTGATATGGTACCAATCCGCAGAAGTTCTGAGTTGCTTGGCACGATGAATATGGTTTTCTTTTCCCCGGAGGATCTTTCTATCATCAAAAACAGTCCGGCAGAGCGAAGAAATTTCATGGATATGGAATTATGCCAGTTGGATAAGATTTATGTGAGTCTGCTGGCAAATTATAAAAAAGTGTTAGATCAGAGAAATAATCTGTTAAGGCAGATTAGCTTTGATAAAAGTAAAATGGATATGCTGCCAGTCTGGGATGACCAACTGGTAAAATATGGTATAGAAATCATTAAAAAAAGGAATCATTTTATTGATTTGATAAATGAGATAATTCCTGATATACATAGCAATTTAACGTCGGGAAAAGAACATTTGTGTCTGGTATATGAGAAAAATGCAGAAGAGGAAAGCTTTGCATCGATGCTTGTAGAAAAACAGGAGATGGACTTACGTTATCAGACAACACAGACCGGTCCTCACCGCGATGATATCGCGTTTTTGATTGACGGTATGGATGTGAGAAAGTTCGGTTCGCAGGGACAGCAGAGAACTTCAGCTCTGTCCTTGAAATTGTCAGAGATTGAACTGGTCAAACGGTCCATTCATGATACACCGGTTTTGCTGCTCGATGATGTGTTGTCGGAACTTGACAGTAACCGGCAGAATTATCTGCTTAACAGTATTCATGATACACAGACGCTGATCACCTGTACAGGGCTGGATGAATTTGTAAAAAACAGATTTCATATCAACAAGATATTTAAAGTTGTGCAGGGGACTGTGGAAGAGAGAAAAGAAATATAATTGCATTGTACATATTTTTTTATGTGCAGAATGGAGGAATAAATGGGTACAGAAAACGAATATGGTGGAGACCAGATCCAGATTTTGGAAGGACTTGAGGCTGTTCGTAAAAGACCGGGTATGTATATCGGCTCAACGGGACCGAGAGGACTTCACCACCTTGTTTATGAAATTGTGGATAACTCTATTGACGAGGCACTTGCAGGAGTATGTACTCACATTGAATGTAACATTTTGCCGGGTGATGTCATAGAAGTTAAGGATAACGGACGTGGTATTCCTACAGGCATTAATGAAAAAACAGGGCTTCCGGCAGTAACGGTTGTTCTTACCGTGCTTCACGCAGGCGGTAAATTCGGCGGTTCGGGCTATAAGGTATCGGGCGGTTTGCACGGTGTAGGTTCGTCTGTTGTTAATGCTCTTTCAGAATGGCTTGAGGTTGAGGTTACGCAAAACGGCCACGTTTACAGCCAAAAATTTGAAAGAGGCAAGCCTGTTAATGATTTGCATATTATTGCAGACCACGACGGCCACGGAACTACAATAAGATTTAAGGCTGACGCAGAAATTTTCCAGGAAACCACAGTTTACGATTACGAAATTCTTGCAAGACGTTTAAGAGAGCAGGCATTTCTTAACGCAGGTCTTTCAATCACTCTTACCGATAAAAGAGGAGATGAGGACAGCGGCGAAGAATTTTGCTACGTCGGCGGTATCAAATCTTTTGTTGAATATATCAACACAAGCCGTGGACTTAATCCTATTCAGGATGAGGTTATTCACCTTTCAACAACAAAGGGTGACAGAAGTGCGGAAGTTGCGCTTTGCTATACAGACTCATATAACGAAACGCTTTTGTCATTTGCTAATAATATCAACACTATCGACGGCGGTACTCACGAAACAGGATTTAAAACTGCGCTTACAAGAGTATTTAACGATTACGGCAAAAAATTCGGTATTCTTAAGGACAGCGACAAGAAATTTACCGGTGATGACGTTCGTGAGGGTATAACGGCAGTTATAAGTGTTAAGCTTACAGAGGCTCAGTTTGAGGGACAAACTAAAGGCAAGCTCGGCAACACGGATATAACAGGTCTTGTTTCAACAATGCTTTATGAAAAGCTTATGACTTATTTTGAGGAAAATCCGAACGTTGCAAAAACTTTACTTAATAAATCACTTGACGCTTCCCGTGCAAGAGAGGCGGCAAGACGTGCAAGGGAAAATGCAAGAAGAAAATCTCCGCTTGACTCCGCACAGCTTCCGGGTAAGCTTGCCGACTGCCAGTCAAAAGACAGCAGTGAAACAGAAATCTTCATAGTCGAGGGTGATTCTGCGGGCGGTTCAGCAAAGGGCGGCCGTGACAGAAGAATTCAGGCTATCCTCCCTCTTTGGGGTAAAATGCTCAATGTTGAAAAAGCAAGAATTGACAGAGTTTACGGAAATGACAAGCTTATGCCCGTTATCACTGCGCTCGGCACAGGCATAGGTGATGAATTTGATATTGCAAAGCTCAGATACGACAAGGTTATCATTATGGCGGATGCCGATGTTGACGGTTCGCACATCAGAACCCTTCTTTTAACTTTCTTTTTCAGATATATGCGTCCGCTTATCGAAGAGGGCCATGTTTACATTGCTCAGCCGCCTCTCTTTAGAATTTCAAAGGGCAAAGAGCATAAATATGCGTATTCGGACCTTGAGCGTGACCAAATTCTGGCTCAAATTGAGGGTAAAACCGAAGTTCAGCGATACAAAGGTCTTGGTGAGATGGACTCCGAGCAGCTTTGGGAAACAACAATGAATCCCGAAACAAGACTTATGCTTCGTGTTGATCTCAGCGATGCAGAACAGGCAGACGAAACCTTCACAATTCTTATGGGTGACAAGGTTGAGCCGAGAAGAGATTTCATTGAGAAAAATGCAAAGTATGTACAGAATCTCGATGTATGATACATTACGATAAACTAAAATTTTAAAAACGGGGTGATTTTATGCACGCAAGAACAAAAGTTACAGTTCGTTACGCAGAAACGGATAGAATGGGAATTGTACACCACTCAAATTATCCGATTTGGTACGAAATAGCAAGAAATGACTATATCAAAATGTTCGGAATCAGCTACACAGACATGGAAAATGCAGGTGTAATGACTCCCCTTTTGAACCTGAGTTGTCATTTCGGAAATCCTGCTTTTTATGAGGACGAGCTGATTATCCGCACTTGGGTGCAGACTATCACAGCCGCAAGAATTATTTTTACATACACGGTAAAGCGTATTGAAAAGGACGGTTCGGAAACCGAACTTGGCTATGGTACAACCGAACACGGTTTTGTAGATTCCAAAACATTCCGTCCCACAAGCATCAAAAAACGCTTTCCGAAACTCTACGAAGATATTTCAGCCGCAGTAAAACACTTCTAACAGCGTGTCGCCGGCAGCGTGTCGCTGCACCCAAAATAACATTATTATAAAATATTGAACAGACAGTAACAAGAGCTTGAAAAGCGAGGAAAGAATATGGATAACGAACAGAATCAGAACAAGAATTCGAGAATTATTGATGTCGATCTGCAAAATGAAATGAGAAAAAGCTTTTTGGACTACTCCATGAGCGTTATTGTTTCCCGTGCGTTGCCCGATGTCAGAGACGGTTTGAAACCTGTTCACAGAAGAATACTCTATACAATGAATCAAATCGGTCTTGATCCGTCAAAGCCGTACCACAAGTGTGCCGACACTGTAGGTCAGGTGCTTGGTTCGTATCACCCTCACGGTGACGCCTCGGTTTATGACGCAATGGTTCGTCTTGCACAGGATTTTTCCATGAGATATATGCTTGTTGACGGTCACGGTAACTTCGGTTCGGTTGACGGTGATCCGCCTGCCGCTTACCGTTATACAGAGGCAAGAATGAGTAAAATTTCTCTTGAAATGCTCACGGATATCGAGAAAAACACGGTTGACTTTATGTCAAACTACGATGACCGTCTTAAAGAACCGACTGTTCTTCCAAGCCGTTTTCCAAACCTTCTCGTAAACGGTTCAAGCGGTATTGCCGTTGGTATGGCAACCGAAATTCCTCCGCATAACCTCGGTGAAACAATTGATGCAGTTTGTACTCTCATTGACAATCCCGATGCCGAGCTTGCAGAGATTATGGAGTGTATGCCCGGACCCGACTTCCCGACAGGCGGTATTATCATGGGCAGAAGCGGTATTCGTGCCGCCTATGCAACAGGTCGAGGAAAAATTACCGTAAGAGCCAAGACTGAAATTATCGAAGCTAAAAACGGCAGATATAAAATTATCGTTACGGAGCTTCCGTACAAGGTCAACAAAGCAAGACTTATTGAAAACATTGCCGACCTCGTAAAGGATAAGAGAATTGAGGGTATTTCAAATATCGAGGATCATTCCGACCGTAAGGGTATGCACATTGAAATTGACATCAAGAGAGATGCCTCACCTCAGATTGTTCTTAACCAGCTGTTCTCATACACACAGTTGCAGACAACCTTCGGTGCAATTATGCTTTCTATCGTTGACGGCGAGCCTAAAATTCTTTCACTCAAGGAAATGCTCCAATGCTATATTGAATTTCAGGCTGAGGTTATTCGTCGTCGTACTGATTTTGACCTCAAAAAAGCCCGTGACAGAGCTCACATTCTTGAGGGCTTGAAGATTGCTCTTGACTTCATTGACGAGGTAATCAAAATTATCAGAAACAGCAAGGATACTGCAAGTGCAAAAGCAGGTCTTATGGAGCGTTTCGGTCTTGATGATGTTCAGGCTCAGGCTATCGTTCAGATGCGTCTCGGTCAGCTCACAAATATGGAGCAGACTAAGATTGAGGATGAAATTGCAGCCCTCCACGCAAAGATTGAAGAATATCTCGAAATTCTTGCAAGCGAGCCAAGACAGCTTGAAATCGTAAAAGAAGAAATTATGCAGATTCGTAATAAATATGCCGACCCGAGAAGAACAGAAATTTGTGCTGTCAGCGGTGAGGTTGATATTGAGGATCTTATTCCGCAGGAGGAGTGCGTTCTTACACTTACACAGTTTGGATATGTAAAGCGTCTTTCTGCCGATACCTACAAAATTCAGCGCAGAGGAGGTCGCGGTGTATCGGGTATGTCACGCCGTGAAGAAGATATTGCGGCTGAAATGTTCGTAATCAATTCACACGATTATGTTCTGTTCTTTACCGACAAGGGCAGAGTTTATCGCCTTAAATGCTATGAAGTTCCCGAGGGAAGCCGTCAGTCAAAGGGTGTGAATATTGCAAATCTGATTCCGATTTCACCCGACGAAAAGGTAACCTCAATGATAAGAGTGCCTGAATTTGACGAGGGAAAATACCTTGTTATGGTCACCCGTCAGGGCATTATCAAGCGTATTGAACTCAATGCATACAATACTTCAAGAAAGGGCGGTCTTATCGCTCTTGAACTCAACGAGGGTGACGAACTTGCGTGGGTAAGAATGACCGACGGTAACAGTCAGGTTATTATCGCCACCAAGAAGGGTATGGCTATCCGCTTTAACGAAACCGATATTCGTGCAATGGGCAGACAGGCTCGAGGTGTTAAGGCAATGGCTCTCAAAGAGGGCGACTGCGTAGTCGGAATGAGTGTTGTCCGTGAGGGCGGTCTTGTTCTCACAGTTTCCGAAACAGGCTACGGCAGACTTTCAAGTCCCGATGATTACCGTGTTCAGAGCCGTGGCGGTAAGGGTCTTACCAACTACCACACGGAAAAATACGGCGATGTTGCCGCTATCAAGGTGGTTAACCTTGACGATGATATTATTATCATCTCGGAAGAAGGTATTATTATCAGAATTGCCGCCGAATCAATTCGTGTTTGCGCCCGTCCTTCAAAGGGTGTAACCGTAATGAAAGTAAACGGTGACGACAGGGTTGTAACAATCGCCCGTGTTCCCCACATTGACGGTGAAGATGATGAATCAGCCGAGAGCGAAGATAACGCAGAAAACGGCGAACCGTCAGAAGCGGTTGCAGAAGAAGTTTCCGAAAATAACGAGGGTGAAACTTCTGATTCAACCGAAGAAAATACGGAAGAATAATTGATAAAAATAAGAAAACTCCACTTTTTTAAGTGGAGTTTTTGACACATATGAAAATCTGGTGATTTGATGAAAAAATCTTTAGTTCTGATTGTAGCGGCAATCCTCATGCTTTCACTTTTCGGCTGTTCTGACAAGAAGAATGCCGATGTTTCGGGTGTAGTAGATGCGCCCGATAAATTTTCTACTCTTGATGAGGCAAAGGTAACAGAAAATCCGAACATTCGCAAAGAAAGTGAAAATGTAAACGGAATGTGCTACGCAATCACTCTTGAAGAATTTACGTATAATTACAACGAAATGCTCAAAGAGGCGGGTAATCTTGATATGATTAATCCAAAGGGTTGGAAAATGCTCGGCAGTCCTCAGAATGACGCAAACGGAACGGAGTATCAGTATTATTACTACAATGCCGATAAAATCAACTTCACAGCCTCTGTTGAAACAAAGACAAATTATATTATGAATATCGGTCTCGGAACAACAATGAGCAACTTTGTTTCGATTGAGAACGAGAAAAATAACAGCGATACAATCCTGATGAAAAGTGCCGTAATGGCTGCCGCAGTAAGCGGAATGGGCATTAATAAGGTTGATACAATTCAGGATATTTTCTATCTTACAACCTTTGAAAATACAAATGAGCTGTGGTACAACGGCAATGTCTATGCTCTCAGCACCAATGAGGATAAGGCAGACAGTGAACGCAGTACAATGCTGTTTCGCACATTTCCTATCTCTGATGAAGTAAAAGAAAACTGGGGCATTGACGAGTATGAAAGCTATGTGGCAAATGCAACCCAGGTAACAACAAACGCAAATTAAAAATGAATTTTGCAAAAAGACAAGGCGACTATCGTTTTCGATAGCCGCCTTATAGTTTAATCTCTTCTGTTATTTGTTTTACTTTTTCTTTCTGTCAGCAGCCGTTGCGGTAATGAATGCACCGCCGCCGGCAATCAGCAGGACAATCCACAAAATCATATTATCGGTATTGCCTGTTTTCGGTGAGGCTGTATTTATCGGTTTATTTGTTTGGTCAGCAGAACTGCTTTCGGAAGAGGCAGTATTTATAGGCTTATTCGGTTGGTCGTCCGAGCTGTTTCCAAAATCTGTCACAGGAATGTCAACGGCAGCTTTTTTGTAACCGCAGACGGTGCATTCTTCATGCTTTGAGCCTTTTTCGGTAGCCGTGGCTTCCTTGTCAATAATCTGCTTAAAGGTGTGAGCCGTTATGTCAGCCTTGTTGCCGCACTCACATTTGTGCCAATGATTTGTGCTGTCATATTTCCACTCTGTGCCGTAGTCGTGATTGTGAGAATCAATTTTCGGAATGTCAACGGCAGCTTTTTTGTAACCGCAGACAGTGCATTCTTCATGCTTTGAGCCTTTTTCGGTAGCTGTGGCTTCCTTGTCAATAATCTGCTTAAAGGTGTGAGCCGTTATATCAGCCTTGTTGCCGCACTCACATTCGTGCCAATGATTCGTTTCATCATACTTCCATTCCGTACCGTAGTTGTGTGTATGTCCGTCTGCGGCAGGAGTCATAGTAAGGTCAGTTTCAACCCAAAAACTCTGGGTGTCACTTTCATCGCCTATGCGAGTGTACTTCACTTTCCTACCATTAATCTTTAGTTTGGCATCGGGAGAGATGTCGGCAGTATATGCAGTCACATATACACCATAGTGATAGGTCTTTCCTGCCTCAAAAGCGGTGATCTTGTTTTTATAAATGTCGCCGCCCCACTCCGGCTCTGTGGAAACTATGCCGGTATTCTCGTCTAAGTTCCACCACTCGCAACGGAATGCATACTGATCGTTTTCAGGCACCGTTCCGGTAAAGACAGGTTTATCGCCGTCCTTAAAGGTCAAGGTTGCGTTATTGATTTCAATCACGGAGATTTCCTTGGTTACTTCCGGGCAAATTGTTTCAACATTCATAATAAACAAGCCATCCACGGTTTTAACTGCATTGGCGGTTGCCGATATCGGGTTCCCGTTTATCGTAACGGAGCAATTATCCGCAAAGGTATATCCGTTTTTCTCTCTCAGCTCGATGGAGTACATATAGGTTTTACCCTCTTCAAACTGAGTAATCTTTTTCATGGAAGGCGTATATTTGCTTTCATCAGAATACCAGAACGCAACCGGCTCTCCGTTCTCCATTTCCTCCCAGCATTCATAAGCGATTTCATATTTATCGGCATCGGCATTATATACCTCTGCCGTTGCCTGTGGGGCATCACCCGGCTGATAGTTGAATTTCACATTCTGGACAGCGGCAGAGGTGATTACTGAATCGTCAGGATACTCAGAAATCTGCTTAAAGTGAGCCGTGAACGTCACATCACTTTTCACGGTAATTTTGTTCTGTAGTTGATCAGAGGAAAGAGCGGTGCCGGCCGGAATGGCAGTACCACTGCCGACCTGGTAGACGGTGGCATCGGCTTTCCAGTAAGCAAACTCATAGTCTGAATTTGGAAGCAGAACATTGATGATGCTGCTGGCAAAACTGAGAGTCTCTGTCTCGGATACATTCAGCTTGTAGTAGTAGGGCTTGTTAACATCATCGTCAAAGCCATAATATACAAACGGAATCTGGTCGTTTTTAGTCATGGTTCCATAATCTCCAGGGTAAAATTTAACAGCATACGATCCAGAATCCGCAAACACCGTAATCGGCACAATGGATAGTGCCAAGTACAAGGTCAGCAGAACAGTCAACAGTTTTTTTGGTTTTGTTTTTTTCATATTCATCTTCTCCTTTCAACGGCTAACGCCGCATAAAATGTTTTTTGGCTGTATCCGTTTGGTATTATTACCGTCCGTTACCGCCATATTGGCAGGTTGGCTGTGATGAACACAACCCCGTATACCTGTCAAAGATTTCACCATTATTTTAGCATATTTTACGCACAATTTTACCATAATTCCAAAAAAGTCAATTGACTATTTTGGAATTATTCTGTAATATACTCTTATAACATTGTTAAAAACAAACTCGTTTGGAGTGATATCTATGAAATTTTCTGAAAAATTAAACGATTTTATTGAGCAGTTGTCTTGTACGGGAAAAGATATCTGTAATTTATCCGGCATTTCTGCGGCATCTCTCAGCCGATACAGAAACGGCGAACGAGTACCCGAGCTTGGAACAAAGCCCTTTGAGGATTTATGCTGTGCGCTGGCACAGATTTCCGCACAAAAAGGAAAGTTACAAATCACCGCTGACGCTGTGAAAAAAGCGTTTGTAAGCTGCGATGATTTTGTATCTACAGACAAGGAATTACTGCGAAAAAATTTCAACACACTCCTCTCTGCACTCAATGTCAATCTGACGCAGTTGTGTCAGTACACAAATTATGATGCGTCTGCTATTTTTCACATTCGTAACGGCTCAAGAAAGCCCGGAGATGCCGAGCGTTTTGCCTCTGCGGTTGCTTCGTTTGTAACAAGAACAATGCAGACGCCGTCCGAAATCGGTGCCGTTGCAGAATTGATTGGCTGTGATATTGATGAAATTTATGATATGTCGGTTCGATACGCAAAAATAAAAAGCTGGCTTTTGAAACAGCCCGTGCAAAAAGCCGAAGACAACAGCGTTTCAAAATTTTTAAGCAAGCTGGATGACTTCGATTTGAACGAATATATCAAGGTTATCAAGTTTGATGAGTTAAAAGTTCCGTCCGTACCGTTTCAGATTCCGTCCTCCAAGACATATTTCGGTATTAAAGAAATGATGGAGAGCGAGCTTGATTTTTTAAAATCAACCGTGCTTTCAAAATCATCAGCCCCTGTGATAATGTACAGCGATATGCCGATGAAAGAAATGGCAAAGGATCCGGAGTTCCCCAAAAAATGGATGTTCGGTATGGCGATGATGCTAAAAAAAGGACTGCATCTTCATCAAATACATAATCTTGACCGTTCTTTTGATGAGATGATGCTTGGTCTTGAAAGCTGGATACCGATGTATATGACAGGGCAGATTTCTCCCTACTATTTCAAGAATGCTCCGAATGATGTCTTTCTGCATTTTTTGAAGGTGTCGGGAATTGCCGCACTTTCGGGCGAAGCTGTTGCCGGATATCATTCCGACGGCAAATACTATCTGACAAAGGTAAAGCGTGAGGTGGAATATTACCGAAAGAGAGCCGAGGAAATGCTGAAAAATGCCTATCCTTTGATGGAAATTTACCGCAGTGAACGAAAAAATGAGTTGAATGCCTTTCTTCTTGCCGATACAAAAACAGCAGGCAAACGCCGCAGTATTCTGTCCTCTTTGCCGTTGTATACAATGAGCAGTAAGCTTCTTGACTGTATTCTTACACGGAACAATATTAATGCAGAGCTAAAAGAAAAGATAAAAGAGTACGCAAAAACACAAAGACAGCGAATGAAAATAATTCTCGAAAATGAAAGAATTGAAGACGAGATACCTGATTTTGTACAGGAAAATTTTACGAAAAGTCCTCCCATGCTGGAACTTTCAGGTATATTTTGTGAAGAGGATATTCCGTATAACGAAGAGGAATATACTGCCCATTTGAAAGAATCAATGGCTTTTGCAGAGCAGAACCCGAATTACACATTAAAGTGCAGTACGGCGCACGCATTTCATAATCTGAAAATTATAATTCACGAGGGACAATGGGTGATGGTGTCCAAAGGAAAAACGCCTGCAATCCATTTTGTCATTCGTCATCCCAAGCTTCGCAGTGCGATAGAATGCTTTATTCCGCCGATAACGGAAGGCGAGTAAGTCGGTAAATTAAATATAACAAACATATAAATACCGCAACAAAACAAGCGACAGTTTAATTTCTGTCGCTTGTAATTATATTTTATTCTGTTTTATACTATATACATCATTTACCGAGTTCAAGAACTACAAATTCTGCGGACATGGGCGGAATTGTGAGTATACCGTTCTCAAGCTTTGAACCGAAAACAGGTTTGCCGTCTGCATATCCGGGCGGCATTTTTGCCTCGACTTCATAATCATAGAGATTGAATGTGCAGAAAATAGCGGAATCTTTGTCGTGGCGGATGTATGAAATTCTTCTTTCCTCCGAAAGAACATTTATAAAATCGCCGTCCCACAATGCCGAACAGCTTTTTCTAACATCGGCAAGCTTTTTGTGCCATTCAATGAGTTCCTTATTTTCTTTGCCCCACGGATAACAGCAACGGTTGAACGGATCACGATATCCCTCCATTCCTGCCTCGTCACCGTAATAAATACACGGAAATCCGGGGAGAGTAAACTGCATTGCACTTGCAACCTTGAGCAGCTTTACACCGAGTTTTTTATGCTCGTCATCAAGCTTAGTGTCAGCCTGCCATTCTCTGTCCTTGCCGTCAAGCGGTTCGCCTGCCATAACTGTGATTGCTCTTTCTGTATCGTGAGTCGAAAGTGAATTCATCAGCACTCTGAGAACAGGACGGGGATAATTTTCGATTACGCTCATAATCAGATCCATTGTGTATTTGCCGTGCTGACCTTTGCAGAAGTTGAGAATTGCATCCCTGAACACATAGTTCATAACGGAGTCAAACTGTTCGCCGAGCAAGAACTTTCTTCTTGCACCGTAGCTTTCCTTGTTGCTTGCATCCTCCCACACTTCACCTACAAGAAAGGCGTTTGGATTTTCGTCCTTAACGGCTTTGCGTAGATTTTCAATGAATACATCGGGAAGTTCATCTGCAACATCAAGTCGCCAACCCGAGTTGCCGCATTTCATCCATTTTCTGACAATGCCGTCTTTGCCGTTGATATATTCGTTGAATGACGGAGTTTCCTCAATAACCTCGGGCAGAGTATCAAAGCCCCACCAGCTTTGGTAATTGTTCGGCCATTCGTTGAATTTGTACCAACTGAAATACGGTGAGTTTTTGTCATTATACGCACCGCCCTTGCCGTATTTGCCATAACGGTTGAAATAAACGCTGTCACTTCCCGTATGAGAGAACACACCGTCATTTATGATGTGTATTCCCCTCTTTTTAGCCTCTGCACAAAGGTGCTTAAAATCTTCCTCCGTTCCGAGAATCGGATCAACATTTGAGTAGTCGCCCGTATCATAGCGGTGGTTTGAGTATGCCTCGCTGATAGGATTAAGGTAAATACAGCTTACACCGAGGCTTTCAAGGTAATCAAGCTTCATCGTAATTCCCTTGAGGTCGCCCATAAAGAAATCATTGTTCTTAATCATTCCGTTTTCATCGGGTTTCCATTCGGGGAGAGCATACCAATCCTTGTTGCGTTTGAAGTCGGTACGCTTTATATTCTTTTCTTCACCGCTGAAATAAAAACGGTCGGGAAAAATCTGATACATAATTCCGCCGACAAGCCAGCCGGGAGTTTTAAAGCCTTTTTTGTAGCAGGTAATCTGCCAGCTTCTGCCCATATAGTCTTCAATGGTGCTGACCTTATACGGATCGGACGGAATAACATATCTTGTTTTATCAATGGCAGTAAGCTTAAAGTTATACCAATAAAGTCCGATTTTTTTCGGGGTAAAATCGCACTCCCAAATTTCGGTATCCTCGTCAAATTTACCGCACCAGATAAGCTCGGTAAATTCCCAGTTGCAGTCATAATCATATTTTACACACAAGTGTGCTTTTTGTGTATGCTCCGCCTTGGGCAAAAGAATTCTGAAATGAATCTCGGTACCCTGTTCAACCGCACCAAACGGTGAACGATAGTAAATTTTTCGTGAATCAAACGGTACGGGCATATAATCACTTCCCATAATAATATATTCCGAAATGTCAATTTTGTTTTGGCGGTTATGCCCTGTTAATCGGAAATTAAGACAAATCCGCCAAAATGACGCAAAGATTATTTTATCATAAGAGAATAAATATTTCAACCGATATTAAGTTGTAAACAGCATAAAATCGCCAAATTTGCCTACGAATGAAAAAATATTTAAACAATATTCTCTTTGCTCTTTTATTATTTCCGATTTTATATTATAATGTAAAATGATTATATATGCAAAGAAGTCAAACGAGGACGAAAAAGCTATAAAAGGGAGATGCATTTCCTATGGAGAAAAAGAGAGTAAGCGTTCAGATTGAGGGAAGAAGTTATTCACTTATCACAACAGATGATGAAAAGTATGTTCAAAAGGTAGCAAACGAGGTGCTTTCTCACATAAGAAAAGCCGCCCAAAGCACAAAGCAGCTTGATACCCGTGATTGTGCGGTTCTTGCGGCACTTAACTTCTGCGATGACCGCAACAAGGCTCTTAAAAAGAACAAAGATTATGTTGAAAAAGCCGACAAAATTATTCAGCAGACAAATGATCTTAACAGGCTTTGCAAGGAATACAGAGAAAAGCTTACGGAGGCCATGAACGATAACACTCGACTTATAAATAATAATAAAGAGCTTGAAAAAAGACTCGCTGTTCTCGGACACGAGGTTTCACAGCTTAAAGAAAAGCTCGAAAGTGTTGAGAAAGGCAAAGAAAAAGCCAAATCGGAAAAATCAGAGCCTGAAAAAAATTCAGTTCCAAAGGAAAAAAAGGCTTCAGATGCAAAAAATAATATGACAGAGCAGTCAGATGATATACCGGTGAATGTTCTGTCAAACGAGGCTAAAAAAACAGAACAGGAATTGCGTAATGAAAAACTTCTCGGTTATGTTCCAATGACACAGTTCTCTCTGTTTGATGAAGATAAGAAATGAAAAAGATAGAAATACTTGCTCCGGCGGGAAGCTTTGACAGTGTAATTGCCGCCGTAAGGAGCGGAGCAGACGCAGTGTATCTTGGTGAAAAGGCATTTTCCGCTCGTTCATCTGCCAAAAATTTTGATGATGAAGAACTAAAGAAAGCAACGGCATACTGTCACATTCACGGTGTAAAGGTGTATGTCACAATCAATACGATTGTGTTCGATGACGAGCTTGAAAAGCTGAAAAAAGCCATAATTTCAGCCGCAGAGGCTGATGTTGACGCACTCATTGTTCAGAATATGGGTGTAGCAAGGCTTGCACACAGGCTTGTTCCCGACCTTGCACTTCATGCTTCAACCCAGATGAGCATTCACACCGCATCCGGTGTAAAGGCACTTTATGAAATGGGTTTCAAGCGTGTTGTTCTTGCCCGTGAAATGAGTAAAAAAGAGATTGAAAAATGCTGTGAAATTCCGGTTGAACTCGAAGTTTTTGTTCACGGTGCATTGTGTATGTGCGTTTCGGGACAATGCTACCTCAGCGCAATGATAGGCGCAAGGAGCGGAAACCGTGGTTCCTGTGCCCAGCCGTGCCGATTGCCGTTTTCCGTAAACAATCAAAAAGGCGGTCATGCTTTAAGTCTTAAAGACAACAGTATTGTAAATTACCTCGATGAACTTCAAAATATGGGGGTTGCCTCGGCTAAAATTGAGGGCAGAATGAAACGCCCCGAGTATGTTTCAGCCGCAGTAAGAGCGTGTGTTGAACAGCGTGATTTCGGCTTTATCAGCGATAAAACTCAGAAGATGCTTAGAGGGGTTTTTTCACGAACAGGCTTTACAGACGCTTATTACATCGGCAAAACGGGAAGTCATATGTTCGGCACAAGAACAAAATCGGATGTTGTTTCTGCCGATGAAAAGCTGTTTTCGGCAATCCGTTCTTCCTACAAGGATGAAATCGGAAATGTTGAAATAACTTTTGATTTTACGGCAAAACTCGGCGAATATCCCGTTTTAGTCGCCTCTGACGGAGTTCACACCGTCAAAAAGATTGCAGATACAGTAACCGAAAAAGCAATCAACAGACCGATTGATGCGGAAAAGTGCAGAAAACAGCTTGAAAAAACAGGCTCAACGGCATATAATCCCACCAATGTGAACATAAATATTGATGATGACATTTCTATTCCGCTTTCAATTATCAATTCTTTGCGCAGAGATGTTCTTGACGAACTCGATACGGCGAGAAGTGTTGTTCACAACTACAAAATCAACCGTGATTACGAAATAACTTTTCCTAAATTCACACCGCCTGTGGAAAAATCCACCCGTGCAAGAGTGCCTCAGACAAAGCTTTCCGATGCTTTTAAAAAATGCGAGCTTGTTTTTGTTCCGCTTTTTGCCGACAAAAGGGAGCTTGTAAGGCTCAAAAACGAGGGCTTTAACATCGGTGTTGAAATTCCGAGAGGAATGTTCGGACGGGAAGATACGATTTCAAAAAAGCTTTCCGAGATGAAAGAAATCGGCATATCCGATGTGTTGTGCAACAATCTCGGAGCATTATACATTGCCAAAAATCTCGGTTTCACACTTCATTCGGGTTTCGGAATGAATTTTGTAAATACTCTCGACCTTTTGTGGGCGGAGGAATACGGAATCAAGGACGCAGAACTCAGTTTTGAACTCGATTTTAAGCGAATTAACGCACTCGGAGGCAACATTCCGAGGGGAATTATCAGCTACGGCTACCTTCCTCTTATGCTTTGCAGGAGTTGTCCTGTCAAGGGCGCAGGTATAGACTGCAAAACTTGCAAAAATCATTCAAAAATGAAAGACCGACTCGGCAAACAATTTTTACTGAAATGCGACGGAAACTGTACCGAGGTTCTGAATTGTGACTTGCTTTTCGTTCCGGATAAACAAAATTTAACACTTTTAACATCTTTCAACATTTTAAGATTTAGTGTTGAAAACTATGTGGAAACCGTGGAAAGTCTTAACGAATCAAGCCTTTATCCGATGTTGAAAGATAAATTAACATATGGACTGTACCGCCGAGGTGTTAATTAGATTGTTGAAAATGTTAAAATAATCATTATTGTTTTGTGGAAAAAGTGATTTTTCCGTTTAACAGAGATTTATAATTACATTTTTGCAATAAATAATTTTTTTAGAGAAAAATAAAAACAGTAATGAATAATTCCTGCAAATTTTTGCAGGAAATGAAGGATGGTAAACTATGACTGTTAAAATAAAAAAGGTAAAAGACAATGCAAAAATCCCGAAAAGAGCCACAAACGGTTCTGCCGGTATGGATTTATATGCTTGCATTGACGAAAAAATCACAATCAATCCGGGTCAGCTTGTGCTTGTTCCTACAGGTATAGCAATTGAACTTCCCGACAACAGCGTTGCCGCATTTCTCTATGCAAGAAGCGGTCTGGGAATCAAGCACGGCATCTGCCTTTCAAACGGTGTGGGCGTTGTTGACAGCGACTACCGTGGAGAAATCTGCGCAGGTCTTTGCAATGTTTCGGACAAGCCTTATGAGATTGAGCCGTTTGAAAGAATCTGTCAGATGGTCATCGCTCCTGTTGTTCCGTGTGATGTTGAAGAGGTTACGGAGCTTGGCAACACAGAGCGTGGCGAGGGCGGTTTTGGCTCAACGGGTAAAAAATAAAAGAATTTCGACAATTTATCATTGCCCTTATTTGTGAAAAGATATATGATAAAAGTATACTGCCTGAGTAAAATACATTTGGGTATTACAGCGTAAAAGGAGGCTGTGGGATGTTTTCATTTTCAAAGGATATAGGAATTGACCTTGGAACTGCAAACACTCTTGTTTGTCTTAAAGGAAAGGGAATAATTTTGCGTGAACCGAGCGTTGTCGCAGTTGATATGCGTACCGACGAGGTTCTTGCAGTCGGCTCACAGGCAAAAGAAATGATTGGCAGAACTCCCGGTTCCATAGTTGCGGTTCGTCCGCTCAAGGACGGTGTTATTGCCGATTTTAAAATAACCGCAAAAATGCTTCAGCACTTTATCAAAAAGGCGGTGAAACCCGGAATTTTCAGCAAGCCGAGAGTTATAATCTGTATGCCTTCGGGTGTTACCGAGGTTGAGAGAAAGGCTGTTGAGGATGCCGCATATCAGGCAGGTGCAAAGCCTCCCGTTGTTCTTATCGAAGAACCAATGGCTGCCGCAATCGGCGCAGGTATGCCCGTTGACGAACCGTGCGGAAGTATGGTTGTTGACATCGGCGGAGGCACAAGCGAGGTTGCCGTAATTTCTCTCGGTGACATTGTTACAGCCTGTTCCGTAAGAGTTGCCGGAGATAAGTTTGACGAGGCGATTTCAACCTATGTCAAAAGAAAATATAATCTTCTCATCGGTGAAAGAACTGCCGAAGACATCAAAATGAAAATCGGCTCCGCATATCCGGGTGAGGAAGAAAAAAACCTTGTTGTCAAGGGCAGAAATCTTGTTGACGGACTTCCCAAGGATATTACAATTTCCTCAGCCGAGGTCAGAGAGGCTCTTGCCGATCCGCTTGCAACAATTGTTGAGGCAATCAGAACCACTCTTGAAAAAACTCCGCCTGAGCTTTCTGCCGACATAATCGACCACGGTATTATGCTCACGGGCGGCGGTGCGTTACTCAAGGGACTTGATATGCTTGTTATGCAACAGACGGGTATGCCTGTTCACATTGCCGAAAGACCGCTTGACTGTGTTGTTGACGGTGCAGGCAAAAGACTCGGCAAACCGCTCGGCGTTCAGTACAAGCACGACAGATAATAAAAATCGACAAAGTAAGGTCGGGCAGATTGAAAAAACACCGCCCGACCGTATTTGTAATATAAATATGATATATGAGAAAATTTTTACATAATAAAAACTCAAAAATTTTGATAATTACACTCGTCATACTAACTGTGATGAGTGTTTTCTCTCATAACGGCAGTAACATTTTTTCGGGTGCGGTAAACACGGTTACAAAAGGACTTTCAACGCTGACCGCAGGTGCGGCGTCTTCCGACAAATCAAAGGAAGAACTTGAAAAGGAAAACGAACAGCTTAAAAAGGAAAATGCCGAACTCCGTGAACAGCTTGTTGACTACCTTGACGCCAAGGAAGAAAATGCAAAGCTGTGGAAATATTATGAGCTGAAAAAGGAAAATCCGTCATACGACATTCTTCCGGCAGGTGTGCTGAGAAGGGATGCGAACGATGATTTCTACTCGTTCACTCTTGACAAGGGTTCAACAGACAATGTGGAAAAAAATGATCCCGTAATCACGGAAAACGGTCTTATCGGCTGGGTGAGTGATGTTGAACTCACAACCTGTCGGGTAAGAACAATTCTTTCGCCCGACACCAAAGCGTCTGCAATTGATAAAAAGACTTCCGACAACGGAATCATAAGCGGAAACGCTGAATATTGTGACGATAATCTTACCTGTCTGACAAAGATTGCAGAGAACAACAAAATCAAAGTAGGAGACATTGTTGTAACCTCGGGAACAGGCGGAGTTTATCCGAAAAATCTCATAATCGGCAAGGTTAAAGAACTGAAGTTCAATTCCTATGACACAACCCGTTATGCTGTTGTTGAGCCGTATGAGGACATCCGCACCGTGACTTCTGCCGCAATTATTACCGATTTTGACGGTAAGGGCGAGGTTAAAAAATGATGAGAGCTTCAAGAACTTTTTTTCGATTTTTCGGTTATTCCCTGCTGTTAATAATTCTGTATGTTTTTCAGGGTTCGGGTTTTATAATTCCCGAAATTTTCGGCGGCAGACCGCTTATGTTGATTTCACTTGCACTCTGCATTGCTTCTTTTGAAAACACTTTGCCGTCGGTAATTTTCGGTGCGTTGTGCGGTGTGCTGACGGATATTTCATTTGACGGCAGTATCGGCTATTTTGCCTTTGCACTTACGATTGTCTGCTATGCGGAAAACTTTGTATTCAGCAAATATTTTGTACCGTCATTTGTTACCGTTATCGTGTTTTCGTTTGCGGCGGTGATGACGGTAATGTTGATTTATTATCTGCTGTTCGTCTTGATTGCAGGGCTTGACAGCGGTTGCGTGTTGTTTGTACGGCACTACATTTCAAGAATACTTTACACATTTGCCGTGACAATTCCGCTGTATTTTCTCACGGCATTTTTAAACAAAAATCTTTAATCTTTGTGAAAGGGAGGTTCGGTATGAGATTCGGCAAAAGCAGAAAAAACGGCAAAAAAAGTAAAAAGAGCAGAACAACAGTCTGCATAATAATAACAGCCGCAATTTTTGCAGGCTTTGCAATCAGGCTTGTCGATTGGCAGCTTGTACAGGGAAAAAACTACAAGAGTCTTGCCGCAAAATCAACGGGATATACCGAAAAAACCGATGCAACAAGGGGCGAAATCGTTGACCGCAACGGTGTAGGTCTTGTTGTAAACACCACAAAGTATAAAATAGTCCTCAATAAGCTTTATATTGAGGAGGACAGGCTTGACGGAATTTTACTTGAGCTTGCTGATATTCTCACAAAAACGGGAGATACAAGAACAGATTCATTGCCGATTTCGGTCGGCTCGGACGGCAGTTGCGTTTATAAAACAAGCCGTGAAGAAGATGCGGAAAAACTTTTGTCATCGGATTTTCTTGATATGGACAGGAACACAAGTGCCGATGATTGCTTTGACACACTTTTAAAACGCTACAAAATTTCCGACAGGTTAAGTCTAAGTCAAAAAACAACGCTCGTTTCAATTCATTACAATATGGAACTTGAAAAGTATTCAAATTCAAATCCGTATGTTTTTGCCAAAAATATCAGCCGAAGTGCCGTGAATGCCGTCAGCGAAAATACTCAGGGCGTGAGCGGTGTTGAGATTCAGACCTATCTCACACGAGGTGCTTCTGACCCGGACCTTGCACCGCACATCCTCGGCGCACTCGGTTCATTGTCGGAGGATGAATACAATGAGCTGAAAAAACAGGGCAAAAGCTATTCCTATGATGATAAGATAGGCAAATTCGGAATTGAACTTGCCTGTGAAGATGACCTCAAAGGCAAGGGCGGAACAAGGGTTATTCAGCGAAATGCCGACGGAACTCTTGTTGAAAGCATTGAAACCGAGAGTGCAAAACCGGGTAACACGGTCTACCTTACAATTGATTCAAAATTGCAGAAAACCGCTGCAAGATCGCTTGAAGAAAATGTCAAAGCGGCAAAACAGGCAGGCAAGGAATCGGGACAGAAAAATAACGGTGAGGACTGTGAAACAGGTGCAGTTGTAATGCTGTCGGTCAAGGATTTTTCGGTACTTGCGGCGGCAAGCTATCCTACATACGATTTGAACAGGTACAGCGAATACGGCTCGTACTATGTCAAACTTTCCGAAAACAAAAATTCTCCGATGTACAACCGTGCAACAGTCGGAACATTCGCCTGCGGTTCGGTGTTCAAGCCGTGTGTTGCGGGTGCGGCTCTTGAGGAGAAAATCATAACCGATAAAACGAAAATCTACTGCAAACAGGACTATGATTTTTACCCCACCAATGTGGTAAGGTGTATGCACTATCACGGCAGTCTTGATGTTACGGGCGCAATTGAACAATCGTGCAACTACTTTTTTGCCGACACGGGCAGAAGGCTCGGAATTGAACCGATGTATCTGTATGCGCAGAAGTTCGGGCTCGGTGAATACACGGGTGTTGAAATTGAGGAATCAAAGGGAACTCTTGCAGGCAGAGACAGCACAGATTGGCAGATCGGCAACACAGTTTCAGCCGCAATCGGTCAGTCCGACAACGCATTTACTCCCGTTCAGCTTGCAACCTATGTTGCGACAATCGCCAACAACGGTGAAAGGCTCAAAACACACATTGTTGATAAAGTTACAAATTATGAGCGGACAAAAACCGTAAAATCGACAGATGTTGAAAGCTACGGTGATTGCGGAATTTCAAAGAAGAATCTTGATATTGTTCGCAAGGCGATGCTCGGCGTTACTCAGGACGAAAACGGTACGGCAAATTATATGTTCGGTGATTATAAAGTTAAGGTTGCCGCAAAAACAGGTACGGCTGAAAACTCGGGTTCAGACCATACAACATTCATTTGCTATGCTCCGTATGAAAAGCCCGAGGTAGCGATTGCCGTTGTAATCGAACACGGTGCAAAGGGCAGATATTCAATGCAGGTTGCAAAGGATTTGCTGGACGCATATTTTAATTGAAAATTGAAAATGGAAAATTGAAAATTATGGTCGAGAATACGATATGTTAAAAGATAAAACAAAAATCCCGACCGTATAATGGCTGAACGACCAAACATAAAAAACTTATTTTTTGCTTTTAGCATTAAAAATCAATGAAATTATTGTGCAAACCGTTAAAAATGAAGAATAATTTTATTAACTATCACTAAAATATCAACAAAAATTTTGGCTGATAAAAATAATGTTCGTTTCTTGCTCTTTAACGGATTTTGTGATAGAATATAGCAGAGGTAGAATTTATTATGGATAATGTTATAGTTGTAGCGTCGGGAAAAGGCGGAACGGGTAAATCAACCGTCTGCATTTGTCTTTCCGTTGCTCTTGTAAAGCAGGGCAAAAGAGTCTTGCTTATTGATTGTGACTGCGGAATGCGTGGTCTTGACATTATGCTCGATATGGAGCAGGACATAATTTTTGATGCGTCGGATGCCGTATGCGGCAACTGTACATTCGGTGAGGCTGTTTACAAAAGCAAAAACAATGAGAACCTCTACCTTATGGCGGCTCCCTTTGACACCGAAAACGAACTCAGTCCCTCGGTGTTTACTCAACTTGTCAACTCAGTAAAGGACAGCTTTGATTTTGTCCTTATCGACTCCCCTGCCGGAATCGGTTCGGGCTTTGAAACTGCGGCGGCTCCTGCCGACAGAGCCTTGATTGTTACCAATGCAGAGCCGACGGGTGTGCGTGGTGCGGTTAAGGTGAGAAGAAAGCTTGAGTCAATGGGAAAAACAAATATCCGACTTGTTATCAACCGCTTTGACCGAAAGCTTTTTACACAGCTCGGTTTTTATGAAGACCTCGACAGCGTTATTGACGCAACACAGACACAGCTTATTGCGCTTGTGCCGTTTGACATCCGTATTTCGGTGATTGTTCAGCGAGGTGTTGCCGGACTTAACTGGAGTGCGGCGGCGTCCGTTTTTGACTGTCTTGCACAGAGGCTTGAGGGAAAACATATTCCCCTTGCGTTCAAAGGGTAGTTTGTGCGGGGTATTTTGAGTTAAAGTTTTGAAACTAATTTGATATGAAATAAATGTCTGGAGGAAATATATATGAATATAGCCCTTATAGCTCATGATGAAAAAAAGGAACTGATGGTGCAGTTCTGCATTGCTTACTGCGGTGTTCTCAGCCGCAACAACCTTTGCGCCACCGGCACAACAGGCAAAATGGTGTCAGAGGCAACAGGTCTTACAATTCAGAAATTCCTTGCAGGCTCTCAGGGCGGAAGTCAGCAGATTGCGGCAAGAATTGCGTGCAATGAAATTGATATGCTTCTCTTTTTCAGAGATCCGCTCAATCCAAAGCCGAACGAGCCTAACGATATGAATATGCTCCGTCTTTGCGATATGCACAACATTCCGGTTGCAACAAACATTGCAACTGCCGAGGTGCTTATCCACGGTCTTGAAAGAGGCGACCTTGACTGGAGAAATATTCTCAAATAATTTAATTATTTTCGCTTTACATATCGGGTGGTGTAATACTGCCCGATTGTTGTGTTTTTTAGGGAAATTTTTTCGTTTCCCTTTTCTATAAAAGATTGTAATTTTCGGAGGGAAAAATGGCACTTATAACCAAGAAAATCAAGGGTACGGAAGATGTTCTTCCGAAGGAAAGCTACAAATGGCAGTTTGTTGAAAAGATTATGCGTGAGGAGGCTCGCTCCTACGGTTTCAGAGAAATCAGAACTCCCGTGTTTGAACACACAGAGCTTTTTGCCCGTGGCGTTGGTCAGACAACCGATGTTGTTCAGAAAGAAATGTACACATTCGACACAAAGGGCGGCGAAAGCGTAACACTTCGCCCCGAGGGTACAGCCGGTGCGGCAAGAGCCGTTCTTGAACACGCTCTTGAAAACGAAGGACTTCCGATTAAGGCAAGCTACTTTGTTTCATGCTACCGATATGAAAAGCCACAGGCAGGCAGACTTCGTGAATTCCACCAGTTCGGTATTGAGGAGTACGGTACACAGGACCCTGTTGCCGATGCAGAGCTTATCAGCCTTGCAAGCTCCGTAATCAACAGACTTCAGCTTGACAGCGTTCATCTTCAGATTAATTCTATCGGCTGTCCGACCTGCCGTGCGGAATATCACAAGGCTTTGAAATCATATTTTGAGGGTTATAAGGACAAGCTGTGCGACACCTGTCTTTCCCGTCTTGACAAAAACCCGATGAGAATTCTCGACTGCAAAAGTCCTATCTGTTCCGAGATTGCAAAGGACGCACCTAAGATTACAGACTATCTTTGTGACGAGTGCAGAAACCACTTTGACGCAGTTCAGAAATATCTTGATGCCGCAGGCATTGAATACACGGTTGATCCCACAATTGTAAGAGGTCTTGATTACTATACAAAGACAGTATTTGAGTTTGTAACCGATTGTATCGGTGCTCAGGGTACTGTTTGCGGCGGCGGTCGTTATGACGGTCTTATCGAGGAGCTCGGCGGTAAGCACCTTCCCTCCCTCGGTTTCGCAATGGGTATGGAAAGACTTCTCATGGTAATGGATAAGCAGGGCATTGAGATTCCCGACAATGACGAGTGTATGCTCTACATTGCAACAATGGGCGATGCCGCAAAGGTTAAGGCTTTTGAGCTTATCAAACAGGTTCGCAGCTGCGGAATGATTGCCGAAACCGATGTTATCGGCAGAGGACTTCGTGCTCAGATGAAGTATGCCGACAAAATTGACGCAAGATATTCAATCGTTTTGGGCGACAACGAAATCGAGCAGAACACAGCCAAGGTCAAGAATATGGAAACAGGCGAAACAGCCGAGGTTACTCTTGACGGACATTTTATGGAGAAGTTCATCGAAATTCAGCTTTCGGACGAACAGAAAAACAAGTAATAAAAGAAAATTTTCGGTCGGTCAGGCACATCAGGCACATTAAAAATGCCGACCGATTCATATAAAGGAGCATATACAATGGCAGAATTTATGACAGGAATGAAGCGTACCGATTATTGCGGAGATTTGCGTATCGGTGATGTCGGCAGAGAGGTAACTGTCTGCGGTTGGGTACAGCGTTGCCGTGACCTCGGTCAGCTCATTTTCATTGACTTGCGTGACCGCACAGGCATTGTTCAGCTTGCATTCAATGACAAAACAGACAAAGAAATTTTTGATAAGGCATTTTCATGCAGAAGTGAATTTGTTCTTGCCGCAAAGGGCGTTGTTTGCGAAAGAAGTTCAAAGAACAGCGAAATCCCCACAGGCGATATCGAGGTTGTTGTAAGCGATATGCGTGTGCTTTCAAAGGCACAGACGCCGCCTTTTGAAATTGTTGACGATACAAACACAAACGAGGAGTTAAGACTTAAATATCGTTATCTTGACCTTCGCCGCCGTCCTCTTCTCAACAATCTTATGATGAGAAGTAAGATTGCAAAGGTTGCAAGAGATTATTTCCACGACAACGGCTTTGTTGAAATTGAAACTCCTATGATGATCAAGTCAACTCCCGAGGGTGCAAGAGATTACCTTGTTCCGTCAAGAATCCACAACGGCAAGTTTTATGCTCTTCCTCAGTCACCGCAGATTTACAAACAGCTCCTTATGCTTTCTGGCTTTGACCGTTACATTCAGCTTGCAAGATGTTTCCGTGACGAGGATCTTCGTGCAGACCGTCAGCCTGAATTCACACAGATTGATATGGAGCTTTCATTTGTTGATGTTGATGAAATTCTCGAAATCAACGAAGGCTTCTTCAAAAAGCTTTTCAAAGAGGTTTTAAACATTGACCTTGAGGAGCATTTCCAGAGAATGACCTACAAAGAGGCTATGGAAAGCTATGGTTCGGACAAGCCCGATATCCGTTTTGACATGAAGATTCAGGACATTTCGGACCTTGTTAAGGACTGCGGTTTCAGCGTATTTACAAGTGCAATTGAGAACGGCGGTTCTGTAAGAGCAATTGTTGCCAAGAATGCGTCGTCGGTTTATACAAGAAAAGAAATTGACAAGCTCACAGAATATGCAAAGGGCATCGGCGCAAAGGGACTTGCTTATGTAAGATGGGTTGACGAGCCTAACGCATCATTCAAGAAGTTTATGAGTGAAGAAGAGCTTTCTGCAATCTACGAAAGACTCGGTGCGGAAAAGGGCGATGTTATCCTCATCGTTGCCGACAAGAACAGCACAGTTCTTTCAACACTCGGCGCACTCCGTCTTGTTGTTGCAAAGCGTCTTGACATTATCCCCGATGTGTTCAAGTTCCTCTGGATTGTTGACTTCCCGTTCTTTGAATATGACGAGGAAAGCGGCGAATGGCTTGCAATGCATCACCCGTTTACAATGCCTAAGGAGGAATGCCTGCAGTACCTTGACACAGATCCGTCAAAGGTTATTGCAAAGGCTTATGACCTCACACTTAACGGTGTTGAGCTTTCAAGCGGTTCAATGCGTATCACAGACTATGAACTCCAGCAGAAGATGTTCAAGGCTTTGAAGCTCACCGATGAAGAAATCGAAGCAAAGTTCGGATTCCTTGTTGAAGCCTACAAATACGGCGCACCGCCGCACGGTGGTATGGGTATCGGTCTTGACCGTGTTACAATGCTTATGTGCAAGGCTGACAGCCTCCGTGATGTAACGGCATTCCCGAAAGTTCAGAATGCAAGCGAGCTTATGTCTGCGTGTCCGGCAGAGGTTGATGATGAAAGCCTTGAGGTTCTCGGAATCAAGGTTGTCAATAAAGAAGACTGATTAAGGGTACAATTATATGAGTCCGGATACAATTGCAACAATCATCTCTGTGTCGATAGTCGTACTTGCAATAGCAATTATAGTTACGGTAATTGTCAGTAAGATAAGACATCTTTCAAGAACATTGTTCGGTACAAGCTCCCTTATAGAGGGCATTCAGGGCGTGAAAGAGGATCAGGAGCAAATGCGTGAAACTCCCCGTTCGCTTCACGGAATGACCTCGGTTTATATGCCAATGATAAAAAAGGATTTTCCCGAGCTTGATGTTGAGCAGTATATGAACAAAACCCGTTCACTTTTGCGAAACTACTTTTCGGCGGTTGAGTCAAAAAGGCTCGGCGTTATTGCGGAGGAGGTCACTCCGAATTTTACAAACTATGTTCAGGGAATTATCGACCAGCTTTCATCTGTTGCGAATACACAGCATTATGAGGATGTCAATATTTACGATGTTCAGATTGCCCGCTATATAAAAAACGGTGCAACGGTAACGATACTTTTTGAGGCATCTGTCGGTTACTTTTCGTATGTTACCGATATGAACAACGAAGTGACCTTCGGCAGCAGAGAGAACAGAATGCAGACAATCTACGAGGTTGGGTTGATGTATGTTCAGGACGCTGACCGGCTTCATAACAGAGCAACCGCTCTCGGAGTGAATTGCCCCAACTGCGGCGCTCCCGTAAAAACGCTGGGAGAAAAATTTTGTCAGTTCTGCGGAACTGCAATAAAAGAAATTAATATTCGTTCGTGGAAGTTTAATTCCGTAAACGAACAGACACTTCAACAGAGAAAATTCTGAAAGTTTGACGGTCGGGTTGTCAGAGCCAAATGCCCTCTTCCCGACCGTCTTTTTGCATTATTTATGATGGCAAAACATTGGAACAATAAAAAAACATATGCCATTCAGCCTGTTTTTTAATAATAGTATTGAAATTTTTCTTCAAACATATTATTATTAGTGTAACAGCAATATCTGAAAAATCAGCTATAAGCTACAAAAATTAAGGAGTTAAATTATGGGTATTATTAAAGCAGCGATAAATGCAGTCGGAGGCGGACTCGCGGATTCATGGCTCGAGGTCATTGAACCGTCCCCCATGGGCGACAACACCCTCATCTGTCCCGGTCAGCTTGTTTCGCAGAACGGCAAAAGTCAGAACAAAAAGGGTTCTGAAAACATCGTATCAAACGGTTCTGTAATTCATGTTTACGATAACCAGATGATGATTCTTATTGACGGCGGTAAGATTGTTGACTTTACTGCAGAGCCGGGTTATTTTAAGGTAAATAACAGCTCAATGCCGTCACTTTTCTGCGGTCAGTTCGGTGATTCGATCAAGGAAACATTTAACCGTATTAAGTACGGCGGAATCCCCTCACAGGCTCAGAGAGTTTTCTATATAAATCTTCAGGAAATCAAAGGTATTCCTTTCGGAACATCAACTCCCGTAAACTACTTTGACAATTTTTACAATTCAGAGCTTATGCTCCGTGCTCACGGTACATATTCAATCAAGGTTGTTGAGCCGTTCAAGTTCTATCAGGAGGTTATTCCGAGAGAGGCTGTTACGGAAAACAAGTCTGTTGATTTCGCAGATGTAAGAGCACAGTATAACGAGGAGTTCGTCGGCGCTCTCGGTTCTGCAATCAACCAGTATTCCGCTGACGGTGAGAGAATCAGCTTTATCAAGTCAAAACAGCGTCTTATCGGTCAGTATATGGCACAGACGCTTGACGAGGAATGGACACAGGCTCGTGGTATGGAAGTCTTTGCCGTTGGTATGGATGTTTCCTACACAGAGGACAGTCAGGAACTCATCAATATGCGCAACAAGGGCGCAATGCTCTCGGACGCAGCAGTTCAGCAGGGCTATGTTGCAGCCAATATTTCAGAGGGCCTTAAAGATGCCGGCTCAAATGCAAACGGTGCAATGGCAGGCTTTATGGGCATGGGCATTGGTATGAATGCCGGCGGAAATATCATGGGCGGTTATCAGCAGAATCCGCAGTACCGTCAGCAGCAGCCGACTCAGCCACAGCAACAGGCTCAGCCGCAGCAGACTCCCGCTACGCAGGCAGGCGGTGCAGCCGCAGGCTCATGGACTTGCTCATGCGGTGCGGTAAACACAGGCAAGTTCTGCTCGGAGTGCGGTTCAAAGAAGCCCGAGGCTCCCAAAAAGCGTTTCTGCACAAACTGCGGATACGAGCTTTCTGCAAATGCAAAGTTCTGTCCCGAGTGCGGTACAAAGACAGAATAATCTGAATTTTAAGTACAAACAATCCCTCTTCCCAAACGGAGGGGGATGTTTCAGAATTTAATTATAAGGGGTAAGTTATGGCAACTGTAAACTACACCTGTCCGAACTGCGCCGCTCCGCTGAAATTCAATCCCGATAAGCAGATGTTCAGTTGTGAATACTGTATGTCCGATTTTACGGAAAAGTATGTTCAGGATTTTTTTGCCAAGAAGGAGCAAAAAGAGAACAGCGCAGAAAAGCAGGAGAAAAAGGAACAGGAAAAGGCTAAAGAGAATGCCGCCAAGCAGGCGCAGAGCAATGACAGCGCACAGGCAGAAAACAAAACTGAAGAAGAGGCTGTTATCTACAACTGCCCAAGCTGCGGTGCTCAGGTTGTTACAACAGCGTCAACTGCGGCAACAACCTGCTTCTATTGTCAGAATCCTGTTGTTCTCGGCGGCAGACTTTCGGGTGAATTTAAACCCGACCGTGTGATTCCGTTCAAGCTTTCAAAGCAGAAGGCAATTGACAAGTTTCTTGAAATGTGCAAAAGGAAATGGTTTTTGCCGAAGAATTTTGTCAGCGAAAAGCATTTTGACAAACTCACGGGTGTGTATTTTCCGTATTGGTATGTTGACGAACAGCGTAGCGCACAGATGGTTGCAAAGGGCGAAAAGGTTCGTTCGTGGACTGTCGGAGATGACCGTTACACGGAAACAAAGGTTTTTGAGCTCCACAGAGCAGGCAATCTGATTGTAAATAATGTTTTTGAAAGAGCGTTAAAAGGTCAGGACAGAGATATGCTCCAATGCGTACACCCTTACGATTTGGGCGAGGCTCACCCGTTTGCAATGTCCTATCTTTCGGGCTTTCAGGCAGAAAAGCGTGATATTGAGCAAAATGAGGTTGCACAGGCAGTTCAAACAAGAATCAACGGATACTGTCAACAGCTTATGAAAGACACGGCAAGCGGATACAGTGCCGTTCAGATTCAGAACTACAACGATAAAATCGACCTTGAAAATTGGAACTATACCCTCTTGCCCGTTTGGGTTGTAACCTATAAATACAGAGGTAAAATTCTGCCGTTTGCAGTTAACGGTCAGACGGGCAAAACCTACGGTGAGCTTCCTACCTCCGCAGGAAAGCTTCTTGCTTTCGCTGCAATTATTGCCGCAGCGCTTATGGCACTCGGCTTGTTGGGAGGTCTGTTGTTCTTATGATGAATGTGACAAAAAGACTTTCCGCAATGCTTGCGGCAATGATTATGGTTTTCTGTACTCCGCTCTTTGTTTTTGCGGCGGGACAAACAGAACTCCGTGATGATGCCGAACTGTTTACCTCGGATGAAGAAACACAGCTTCAGGCGGAACTTGACGCTTTTGCTCAAAAAACCGGCTGGGTTGCGGTTATCTATACTAACAACGAGGGCAAAACCGAGGACAATATCAAACCGTTTGCAAACCGTTATTATGCCGACAAATACGGCAAAACTACGGCGGGCGTTATACTCACGATTGATATGAAGGGCAGAGCAATCGACTTCAGAACAAAAGGCGATGCAATGTATTATTTCGGCGATGGCCGTGTTAATACTCTTCTTGATGATGTTCAGCGTGATATGAAGCAAGGCAACTATTACAGTGCTGCCGAACAATTCCTCTATTATGTTGACCACTACTATGACGAGGGTATTGACGATGACGAGTCAAACGAAAATATTGATTTGCAGGAAAAAGAGGATAACAAATTCCTCTATGTCGTAAAGCATTACGGCATTGTCATTGCAGGCGGTTCAATTATTGTTGCCGTTATTGTTGTTATTGTAGTGAAAAACCGTTACAAGCACAACGGCAAAGCAGGAACTTATGACCTCAAGAAAAACAGCAAGACTATGCTTACCGACAAGAAGGATATCTTCCTGACAAAGCATGTTTCCGTTACGAGAATCCGTAGTGATTCCGACAGCTCGGGTGGTTCATCAAGCAGCTCCTCCGGTGGCGGCGGTTCATCGGGCGGCGGAAGCAGAAGCTTTTAATGCTGAAAACTATTTGAATTTTACGGAGAATGCTGTATTCTCTGTTTGGGGGCGGCAGAAATGCCGTCCTCTTTTAATGTGAAAAATTATGAGAAATACTGAAATTATTCAAAAACTGAATACCATGCACACAGCCTGTGAAAGCGAACTTTTACAGCTGATTACAACTTACGACGAAAAAGATTTTGAATATCTTCGCAAATGTGCAAGAGATACTGCCGACAGAATTTTCGGCAACAAAATCTATATCCGTGGCTTGATTGAATTTTCAAGCATATGCAAAAATGATTGCTTTTACTGCGGACTTCGCCGTTCAAACGGCAATGCCGTGCGTTACCGACTTTCAAAGGATGAAATTCTCTCGTGTTGCCAAAACGGACACGAACTCGGATTCCGCACATTTGTGTTGCAGGGCGGTGAGGACGGATTTTTTACAGATGATGTGATGTGCGACATTGTGTCGGAAATAAAAAAGAGATTTCCCGATTGTGCCGTAACGCTATCGCTTGGCGAAAGGTCGTATGAAAGCTATCAAAGACTTTTTGACAGCGGTGCGGACAGATATCTTCTCCGTCACGAAACAGCCGACAAAAAACACTATTCCATGTTGCATCCGCCCGAAATGTCACTTGAAAACCGAATGCAATGCCTGTATAATTTAAAGAGAATAGGTTATCAGACAGGCGCAGGATTTATGGTCGGCTCACCGTTCCAAACTCCCGAAATGCTTGTCAAGGATTTAAAATTTATTGAAAAATTAAGTCCCGAAATGTGCGGAATAGGTCCGTTTGTACCGCACAAAGACACAAAATTTAAAAACGAAAATCATGGCGATGTAAGCCTTGTGCTTATGTTGCTTTCAATAATAAGGCTTTTAAAACCGAACATTCTTTTGCCGGCAACAACCGCCTTGGGTACGGTCGCTCCGCTTGGTCGGGAAAAGGGCATTCTTCACGGTGCAAATGTTGTAATGCCCAACCTTTCACCCATTAAGCACAGAAAAGACTACTCGCTCTACGATAACAAAATCTGTACGGGAGATGAAACGGCGCAGTGTATCGGCTGTCTTGCGGACAGAATGAAAAAAATCGGCCGTGAAATTGTGACCGACCGAGGAGATTACAAAGCGGATATTTAATCCGAAAGGAAATATTATGAATAAGTACGATAAAAATTCGCTGAAAGCGGAGGAATTTATCAATGACGGGGAGATTCTTGATTCCCTGAAATTTGCCGATGAAAATAAAAATAACCTTGAACTTGTCGATAAAATAATCGAAAAGGCAAGGCTCAAAAAGGGTATCAATCACCGTGAGGCAAGCGTTCTTTTAGCTTGTGAAGATAAGGAGAGAATCAAAGAAATCTACAACCTTGCCCGTCAGATTAAGAAGGATTTTTACGGTGACAGAATTGTTATGTTCGCCCCTCTCTACCTTTCAAACTACTGCGTAAACGGTTGTGTCTATTGTCCGTATCATGCAAAGAACAAGCACATCTGCCGTAAAAAGCTCACACAGGATGAGGTCAGAAAAGAAGTTATCGCACTTCAGGATATGGGACACAAGCGTCTTGCGATTGAGGCAGGAGAAGATCCCGTAAACAACCCGATTGAGTACATTCTCGACTGCATAAAGACCATTTATTCGGTCAATCACAAGAACGGTGCAATCAGACGGGTTAATGTGAACATTGCCGCAACAACCGTTGAAAATTATAAAAAGCTCAAGGAAGCCGGAATCGGCACATACATTCTTTTTCAGGAAACCTACAATAAAGAGAGTTATGAACAGCTCCATCCCACAGGTCCCAAGCACAACTACAATTACCACACAGAGGCAATGGACAGAGCCATGCAGGGCGGTATTGATGATGTGGGAATCGGTGTGCTTTTCGGGCTTGAGCTCTACCGCTATGAACTTGCAGGACTTCTTATGCACGCAGAACATCTTGAGGCTGTTCACGGTGTCGGTCCGCACACAATCAGCGTTCCCCGAATCAAGGCGGCAGATGATATAAATCCCGATGATTTTGACAACGGAATTGACGATGAAACCTTTGCCAAAATAGTCGCAATTATCAGAATTGCAGTTCCCTACACGGGTATGATTATTTCAACCCGAGAGAGCGAAAGCGTTCGCAAAAAGGTGCTTGAACTCGGCATTTCTCAGATCAGCGGAGGCTCACGCACAAGCGTAGGAGGATATGACGAACCCGAATCGGAAGAAGAGAATTCGGCTCAGTTTGATGTTTCCGACAACCGCAGTCTTGATGAGGTTGTAAGGTGGCTTATGAATCTCGGCTATATTCCGTCATTCTGCACAGCCTGTTACCGTGAGGGCAGAACGGGCGACCGCTTTATGTCGCTTTGCAAGAGCGGTCAGATTCAGAACTGTTGCCACCCCAACGCCCTTATGACGCTTGAAGAATATCTTGTTGATTATGCAAGCGATGATACAAGGAATGTCGGTCAAAAACTCATTGAACAGGAACTCGAAAAAATTCCCAACGAAAAAGTCCGTACCATTGCAAAAGAACATATCTTTGACATAAGAAACAACAATAAAAGAGATTTCAGATTTTGACGGAGGGCATAATGGGAATGAATGATACACCGTCGTCGGAACGACTGCACATTGGATTTTTCGGCAGACGAAATGCAGGAAAATCAAGCGTTGTGAATGCGGTCACAAATCAAAATATGTCGCTTGTATCGGACAAAAAAGGCACAACAACCGATCCTGTGGAAAAGACAATGGAGCTTCTTCCGCTCGGTCCTGTTGTGATAATCGACACGGCAGGCTTTGATGACGGAGGAACTCTCGGCACAATGCGTGTTGAACGCACAAAAGCCGTGCTGAACCGTGTTGACATTGCCGTGCTTGTGGTTGACGGAACAATCGGAATGACCTCGGTTGAAAACGAACTTGTATCGCTTTTTGAAGAGAAGAAAATTCCGTATCTTATTGTGTTCAACAAGTGCGATTTGCTTGATAATACAACTGACGGTAAAATCTTTGTAAGTGCAAAAAACAACACGAATATCGAACTTTTAAGGGATAAAATCGCAAAAGTTGTAAACACACAAAAATCCGATAAAAGGCTTTGCGGTGACCTTGTTAATAAAAATGACTTTGTTGTGCTTGTAATCCCGATTGACTCCGCCGCCCCCAAGGGCAGAATAATTCTTCCGCAGCAGCAGGTTATCCGTGATTTGCTCGACAGCGGAGCAATCCCTGTTTGTGTGCGTGAAAGCGAACTTGCCGATACTCTGAAAAATCTCGGTACAAAACCAAAGCTCGTCATAACCGACAGTCAGGTATTTAAGCCTGTTTCGGAGATTGTGCCGAACGATATCAAACTGACCTCGTTTTCAATTCTTATGGCGAGGTACAAGGGGTTTCTGAAAACTGCCGTAAACGGTGCAAGGGCAATTGAGACGCTTAATGACGGTGACAAAATTCTCATCAGCGAGGGCTGCACTCATCACAGGCAATGTGATGACATCGGCACGGTAAAACTTCCCCGATTGCTGAAAAATTACACGGGTAAAAATTTTGAAATCGTGACAAGCTCAGGCAAAGACTTCCCGAATAATTTGTCGGAATTTTCACTTGCAATCCATTGCGGTGCGTGTATGCTCAATTCAAGAGAGATAATCAGCCGAATGAACCGTTCGGTTGAAAGCGGAGTTCCGTTCACAAACTACGGAATCGCCATAGCCTATATGCGTGGAATTCTCGACCGTTCAATTGAAATGTTTGATGAATAAAATAAAAATTCGGTATGTAAAAATACACACCGAAACAGATTGACATATTAAAAAATTGATGTTAATATATAAGTAAGGAAACGGCTTTAGCTGTTTCGCAATTGGGATTTATTATTTCAAAATCGCTCTGTATTGCAGTACAGGGCGGTTATTTCTTTATGCATAAAACTATAATAGTTACTAACAAAGTAAAACAGATTATGTATTCCACGCAAACACCCCCTTTCATAAGGGTAGTCTTGCGACCGCCGCCAGTGGCGGAAAAAGGGAGCATAGCGCTGTCTGAAATAACGAGTATAAGGAAGTGCATTTTATGCACAACGAGATACGACTATATTTCAGACTGGACATCCGCCGCCATTTCCTTACAGAGTTATTTTAACAAATATATTGTTTGTTTTCAAGACGGAAGTTTGTGTTTTGTAAAATAAAATCGGCATGCAAAATCACACACCGAAACAGATTGACATAATTAAAAATTGATGTTAATATATAAGTAGGAAAACGGCTTGAGCTGTTTCGCATCATCAATTTAAGTTTTTTCTAAAAAAACCGTCTTGTGCTGCAACACAGGGCGGTTATTTCTTTATATTCTTAATGACTTCATTAAAAGCCACAAAAACAATTGCAAGTACAAATAAATATGTAATCTCTGCCATTGGAATATACACCTCCTTTCCAGAGGTGTCGAAACAGCCGCCGCCGTTTCCTTACAAAGTGATTATATCAAATATATTGTTTATGTTCAAGTGCCGATTGTATATTACATAGCATCTGTAAATTTGCAATATTATTCTAATAAAGGCAATCCTACTTTACCGTAAGATTGCCTTTATTTTATGCTTTGTGATTTTCTCTTAAATCCGTTCTCTTGATTTTTCCGCTGATTGTTTTTGGAAATTCATCGACAATTTCAAGGTGCTGAATCCACTTGTAGCTCGCCATACGCTTGTTGCAGAAGGTTTTGATTTTGTTTTCAAGCTCCTTATCATGTGGTGCGCCGTCTGTCATTTTGACAATCGCCTTAATTGCCTGACCTCTGTCTTTGTCCGGAACACCTATAACCGCACATTCAAGCACATTCGGATATTGCATAAGAACATTTTCAACTTCAAACGGACCTACTCTGAAGCCTCTTGTTTTGATAAGGTCATCGGCTCTGCCGACATACCAGAAATATCCGTTCTCGTCCTTATATGCCGTGTCGCCCGTGTGATATACACCGTGTCGCCACACCTTTTCATAAAGATCTTCGTTGTTATAATATGTGATGAAAATTCCGTGCTGTTTTCTGTCCTTTGGGGGGAATACAACAACTTCGCCGACCTCACCCTGCTTAACCTCGTTGCATTCATCGTCAACAATTCGTACATCATAAAGCGGAGTAGGCTTGCCCATTGAGCCTGCAATCGCCTTGTTTCCCTTGAGATTTGCAAGCATAAGAACCGACTCGGTCTGACCGAAGCCCTCGCAAAGTTCAATTCCCGTCTGCTTAAACACCTCTTCAAAAACTTCATTGTTGAGTGCCTCGCCTGCTGTTGTAAGGTGAGAAAGTGCAGAAAGGTCGTACTTGTTCATACCTCTTTTAATGAAGTATCTGTAAACTGTCGGCGGTGCGCAGAAGGTTGTAACCTTGTACTTTTCCATTATACGCAACAGCTTGCCCGGAGAGAATTTGTCAAAGTCATAGACCATAACAGCTGAACCGCAGAGCCATTGACCGTAGATTTTGCCCCATGACGCTTTTGCCCAGCCTGTTTCGGCAACAGTGAGGTGAAGTCCGCCGTCTTTTACACATTGCCAGTATTTTGCCGTGATAATGTGTCCGAGTGTGTAGATATGATTGTGTTCAACAGCCTTAGGATAGCCTGTTGTGCCTGAGGTAAAGTAAATTACCATAGGCTCTTCTGCTTTTGTTTCAACTCTTTCAAGGGTATCGGGAGCGTTTTCAACTTCTTCGGTAAAATCAACCGCACCGAAAATCTGCCTTCTCGGAACAAAAACGGTTTCAAGCGTGTTCGGCTGAGATGCAACCGCAAGCATATCTTCGGCGGTAGTTTCATCGGGAGTGCAGACAGCTGCCTTTATCCCTGCCGTGTTAACACGATACGAAATGTCGCTTTGAGTCAGAAGATTTGTTGCGGGAATAATAACCGCACCAAGCTTGTGGAGTGCAGGGGCAACATACCAGTATTCGTAGTTTCGTTTCAGAATAACAAGAACCTTGTCGCCCTTTTTAATGCCGTGATTTCTGAAAACATTTGCAGCCTTGTTGCTCAGTCTGCTGATGTCGGAGTATGTGAAAATCTTTTCCTCTTTTTCGGGATTTGTCCACACAACTGCCGTGCCGTTCGGTACAAGTTCTGCCATTTTGTCAACAACATCATAGCCAAAATTATAGTTTTCGGGAAACACAAGTTCAAAGCTTGTCAGTTTTCCGTTTTCATCGGTAGTTTCTTTACAGAAATTTTTGTATAATTGCATTTTTTACATCCTTATTTAAGTCGGTTTTTTGGTTTGCTTTTTCAATTAATATTGTATAACACAAACCCTTTTCTATACAATACCGCCCATTATGAAAAAACACGGACTAAAATTTATAATTATTCATCCACGGAATGTAGCTATCCAAATTTGCATAACACTATCCACATATCGGTATATTGTGAATAACAGGAGCAAATTATTAACATTTTCAACACATTTATTCACATATCGTTTCAAGGAGTTGAAAGCCGTAAATCTGAATATTATACAGTTTTTAAACGGCAAAACAGTATGATGATACCCTGTTCTACAAATTTGCTTTTTTGCTTGCAATCGGATAAATAAAATATTATAATATAGGTTACAGTCTGGTTTCAAAAAGGTAACAGACTGACAGAGTTAAAGAGAATAAAGAAATAAAAATAGAAACAAAACATTTCAGAGGGAGAAATATATATGAGAATAGTTGTTCTTGCAGGCGGACTGAGCACAGAGCGTGAAGTTTCAATTTCATCAGGCACACTTGTTGCCGAGGCTCTCAGAAGCAAGGGACACGAGGTTGTTTTGCTTGATGTATTTATGGGCTATGAGGAAAATATCTGTGACATTGACGCACTTTTCAAGCAGAACTACAGCTTTACCGACGGAAATTCAATCGGTGACGATGTTGAAAATACAATCACAAATATCAAAGAGGCAAAGGAAAATCGCCTTGACAAAACATCACGCTATATCGGCAGAAATGTAATTGAAATCTGCGCCGAGGCAGACATCACCTTCCTTGCACTTCACGGCGGTGAGGGTGAAAACGGTCAGTTACAGGCAACGCTTGATTTGTTCGGAATCAAGTACACAGGTTCGGGATATCTCGGTTCTGCGCTTGCAATGAACAAAGGTCTTACAAAGAGCGTGTTTATGCAGAAGAATATTAACACTCCGTCAGGTGAACTTTACAAGAACGAAAAGGACGCTCTTGCTTGGAATATGTTCCCGTGCATTGTTAAGCCCTGCTCGGGCGGTTCAAGCGTGGGTGTTTCAAAGGTTGAGAATGCAGATCAGTATAAAAAGGCTGTTAAAGAGGCTCTCAAATATGAGGACGAAATTGTTGTTGAGCAGTTCGTAACAGGCAGAGAATTTTCCGTCGGTCTTATCGGCGGCAAGGCACTTCCGCCGATTGAGATTGCTCCTAAGTCGGGAATGTACGATTATGCCGCAAAATATCAGGCAGGCGCAACAGTTGAAACCTGTCCCGCAGACATTGACGAAGAAACCGACAAAAAGCTCCGTGATGCCGCAACAGAGGCATACGAGGCACTTCACCTTGAAAGTTATGCACGAATCGACTTTCTTCTTGACAAGGGCGGTTTTACATACTGCCTCGAGGCAAACACTCTCCCCGGCATGACTCCCACAAGCCTTCTTCCTCAGGAGGCGGCTGTTGAGGGTATAAGCTATCCCGATTTGTGCGAAAAGATTATTGAAATTTCACTTGCAAAATATCCCAAAGAAAAATCTGATTTTTAATAAGAGGTTAGTATGAAAGACTTTACTCTTGCCGAAATCGCAAAGGCTTGCAACGGCGAATATGTCGGCGACGAATCGCTTAAAAACACAAAAATAACCTCTGTTGAGCGTGACAGCCGACAGGTGAAGAACGGAAGTCTGTTTCTTGCCATAAAGGGAGAGCGTGTTAACGGTCATGATTTTATCGAAAAATGCTTTGCACAGGGTGCTGTGTGTGCATTGTGCGAGAAAGCTCCCGAAAATGCGACAAAACCTTGCATTGTCGTTTCCTCAACACTTGATGCCGTTAAGAAAATCGGCAGGGCATACAGAGAAAAATTCGACATTCCTGTTATCGGAATTTCGGGCAGCGTCGGAAAAACCTCTACAAAAGAAATGCTCTATGCCGTTCTTTCACAGAAGTTCAAGACCCACAAAACACAAGGCAATCTCAATAACGAGCTCGGTGTTCCGCTAACGCTTCTTTCAATGCCAGAGGATACCGAGGCGGCTGTTATAGAAATGGGTATTTCCGATTTCGGTGAAATGACAAGACTTTCCGAAATGGTTCAGCCCACAATCTGCGTGCTTACAATCATCGGCGAATGTCATCTTGAAAATCTCGGCAACCGTGACGGTGTTCTCAAGGCTAAAACAGAAATGTTCAAAAATGCCCGTGAAAATGCAGATTTCATTCTCAACGGCGATGACGATAAGCTTTCAACCGTTAAGACCGTAAACGGCAAAAAGCCTGTTTTCTTCGGACTTGACGCAAAGAACGATTTTTACGCAAAGAATATAAAAAACAGCGGTGACGGCAAGGTTCTCGCAACACTCTGTTTTGACAATAATAATATTGATGTTGAAATTCCTGCAATCGGCACATATATGGTAACAAATGCTCTTGCGGCTGCTGCCGCAGGCAAGCTTCTCGGACTTACCGATGAAGAAATTGCAAACGGTGTCGCCTCGTACAAAACAGTAGGCAGTCGTGCCAATGTTATTAATACAGGCAAAATCAAAATCATTGACGATTGCTACAACGCAAATCCGACATCCGTCAGAGCATCTCTTGACACACTTTCCAACCTTGACGGCAGAAAGGTTGCAATCCTCGGCGATATGAAGGAGCTAGGAAGTGAGGAATTGAAACTTCACTTTGACACGGGTGTTTATGCAAAATCAAAGGGCATCGGTACGGTTATAACCGTAGGCGAGCTTGCAAAGGAGCTTGCAAAAGGTGCAGACGGCAAAGCGTTTGACACAATCGAAGATGCAAAACCCGAAATTCTTAAAACAATTAAAAGCGGAGATGTTGTGCTTGTTAAGGCATCACATTCAATGCAGTTTGAAAACATTGTTGAGTTTCTCAAACAGAATTTTTGATTTACCGCAAAAAAATGTTGACAAATCAAAAATACGGTCATATAATTGTCTTATAAAGAAAAAACCTGTGAGCAAGAATAGTAGGTTTTTCCAAAGCTTTCAGAGAGTCAGCGGTTGGTGTAAGCTGACAGCAGAGGATTTGCCGAATGGACTTGTGAGGGCGGGTCGAAAGCCTTTTGGCAAGTAGTTTCCGACGGAGCTCAACCGTTAAAGTGAGAGGCATATGTTAGTATGCTGTTAAAGCGGGCGTTTATCGTCAATTTGGGTGGTACCGCAGAAGTTGATTTTTCAAGACTTTTGTCCCTTGTGGGGACAAAGGTCTTTTTTGTTTATGTTTAAAACTTTTACCAAAGAAAGGTTGGTGTACGATGATTAAACCGTCTTACGATGAGGTGTTGAACCTCAAGGACAATTACAGCGTTATTCCGATTTACAAGGAAATCTACGCTGACGCATTCACCCCGATTAACCTGCTCAGAAAAATTGCAGGAAAATCCGACAAATTCTTTCTTCTTGAAAGTATCGAGGGCGGTGAAAAGTGGGCAAGATATTCATTCATCGGATTCAACCCCAAGGCAAGGCTTTCGTACAAAAACGGAACTCTCACGGTTACGGGCGAGGGTGCAAGAGTTGTTAAAACAGCAAAGCCGTATGATGCTCTCCGTGAGTATCTTGCCGATTACAAAACTCCGCATTTCAAAGACATTCCGCCGTTCACAGGCGGTCTTGTCGGCTATTTCGGTTACGCAATGATTTCTGTTGCAGAGCCTGTTTTAAAGCTCAAAAGAGGAGATACAAACGATTTTGATATGATGCTTTTCGACAAGATTATAGCCTACGATCATCTTAAAGAAAAACTCATTATCATTGTTAATATGAAAACAAACGACACCAAGGCGCAGTATGAACTTGCCGAAAAGGATATTGCAGAGATAATTTCGACAATCACATCTCCCGAACCCCTTCCAAAGCTTGAGAGTGACGGGAATGTTGAATTTACAAGCACATATTCAAAAGAAGAATTCTGCAAAATGGTTGAGAAAACCAAGGAGTACATCTTTGACGGCGACATCTTCCAATGTGTTGTTTCAAGAAGATTTGAGGCGGATTACAAAAATTCCCTCATCAATGCATACAGAGTGCTGAGAAGTACAAACCCGTCACCTTATATGGTTTATATGTCAATTGACGGTGACGAGATTATAAGCACCTCTCCCGAAACACTTGTAAAGCTTCAGAACGGAGTGCTTAACACATTCCCTATTGCAGGTTCTCGTCCGAGAGGTAAAACAGATACAGAGGACAATGCCCTTGCAGACGAGCTTATTCACGATGAGAAGGAGCTTGCAGAGCATAATATGCTCGTTGACCTCGGACGAAACGACATCGGAAAAATCTCCGAATTTAATTCGGTTAAGGTTACAAAATATCAGGAGGTTCTCCGCTATTCAAAGATAATGCACATTTGCAGTGAGGTTGAGGGCAAGCTCAAGGACGGACTTGACGCTTTTGATGCAATCAAATCACTCCTCCCTGCCGGCACACTTTCGGGTGCTCCAAAAATCAGAGCCTGTGAAATCATTGAAGAGCTTGAAAGAACTCCCCGAGGTGTATACGGCGGAGCGCTCGGATATGTTGATTTCAACGGCAACCTCGACACCTGTATCGCTATCAGAATGGCGGTCAAGAAAAATGACAAGGTTTATGTTCAGGCAGGCGCAGGCATTGTAGCCGACAGCGTTCCCGAAAGCGAATACGAGGAAACCTACAACAAGGCTCTTGCTGTTATGAATGCAGTTAAAAATGCAGGGGAGGTAAACGCTTTATGATACTTTTTATTGATAACTACGACAGCTTTACCTACAATCTTGTACAGTTCTGCGGCAGCGTAAATCCCGATATCAAGGTTGTAAGAAACGATGAAATAACAGTTGACGAAATCAAAAAGCTTGCTCCCTCCCACATCATCCTTTCGCCCGGCCCCGGTTATCCGAAAGATGCCGGAATATGTGAGGAGGTTATAAAGGAGCTTGCAGGACAGTTTCCGATTCTCGGTATCTGCCTCGGTCATCAGGCAATATGCGAGGTTTACGGTGCAACAATCGCCCACGCAATAAAGCTTATGCACGGCAAAAAGAGCGATATCATTGTTGACACGGACAAGAAAATTTTTAATGGACTTCCAAAGGTTGTTGATGGTGCAAGGTATCATTCTCTGATTGCGAAAAGAGATACGGTTCCCGACACACTCGAGGTAATCGCAGAAGACCGTGACGGCGAGGTTATGGGAGTTAAGCACAAGGATTTTGAGCTTTACGGATTGCAGTTCCACCCCGAATCAATTCTCACCTCACACGGTATGGAAATGATAAAGAATTTTATTACACTTTGCAAATAACACGGAAAGGATTGAAGTTTTATGATTAAAGAGGCAATAAAAAAGTTGGTTGCAGGCAATGACCTCACTTTTGATGAGGCGGCACAGGTTATGGACGAAATGTTCTCAGGCACAGCAACGCAGTCGCAGATGGCGGCATATCTCACAGCCTTGAGAATCAAGGGTGAAACAATTGACGAAATTACCGCAAGCGCACAGGTTATGAGAGAAAAAGCACTCCACATCAAGCCTAACCGTGATGTACTCGATATCGTCGGCACAGGCGGCGACGGTACAGGCACATTCAATATTTCAACAACAGCGGCATTTATAATTGCCGCCGCAGGAATCCCCGTTGCAAAGCACGGCAACCGTTCAATGTCAAGCAAAAGCGGTTCGGCAGACTGTCTTGAACAGCTCGGAATCAACATCAACATCACTCCCGAAAAGAGCGAAGAGGTTCTTAACAAAGCAGGCATTTGCTTTATGTTTGCACAGGGCTACCATTCATCAATGAAGTATGTAGGTCCTGTCCGTAAGGAAATCGGAATCAGGAACATTTTCAATGTTCTCGGACCTCTCACAAACCCTGCAGGCGCAGACCTTCAGGTAACGGGTGTGTATTCTGAGGCTCTTGTTGAGCCGATTGCACAGGTTTTCTCAAACCTCGGTGTTAAGAAAGGCTATGTTTTCTACGGTATGGACGGCATGGACGAGGTTACTCTCACAACAACAACAAAGGTGTGTGAGATTGATAACGGCAAGTTCAACACATTCATTCTCAATCCCGAAGATTACGGTCTTAAACTTTGTGCACCCGAGGATCTTGCAGGCGGTGACGGCAAAGAAAGTGCTGAAATCACAAAAGAAATTCTCAGCGGTGAAATTAAGGACGCAAAGCGTGATATCGTTGTTCTCAATGCCGCACTCGGACTTTGCACAGGCGGCAAGGCAGATTCAATTCAGGACGGCATAAAGCTTGCAAACGAAATTATCGACAGCGGCAAGGCTTATGCAAAGATTGAAGAATTTGCAAAGGCTTCCAACGAATAAAGGTGACACAATGATACTTGAAACAATTGCAGATGCAAACAGAGTAAGATATGAAGAAATCGAAAAGCAAGTTCCGCTTGAAGTGATAAAGCAAAAAGCACTTTCAATGGAAACAGACAATGAATTTCCGTTTGAAAAGGCGCTTGCGGGCAAGGACATTTCATTTATATGCGAGGTCAAAAAAGCGTCCCCGTCAAAGGGAATTATCGCAGAGGATTTTCCCTATGTTCAGATTGCCAAGGATTATGAAAATGCAGGCGCAAGCGCAATTTCCGTTCTGACAGAACCGAAGTGGTTCAAGGGCGAAAACGCTTTTCTTGAAGAGATTTCAAAGAATGTAAGTATTCCGCTTTTGAGAAAAGATTTCACAGTTTGTGAATATCAGATTTATGAGGCAAAGACAATCGGTGCGTCAGCCGTACTGCTTATCTGCTCGCTTCTTGACACGGACACAATCAGAAGATGGATTAAGCTTTGCGACTCTCTCGGACTTTCGGCACTTGTTGAGGCTCACACAGCCGATGAGGTGTATTCCGCAATTGCCGCAGGAGCAAGAGTTATCGGTGTAAACAACCGAAATCTTCGTGACTTCACGGTGGACATAAATAACTGCACAAAGCTCCGTAAGCTTGTTCCCGACAACATTATTTTTGTTGCCGAAAGCGGAATTAAAACACGGGATGACATCAAGGTGCTTGAAAACGCAGGAGTAAACGCAGTTCTCATAGGTGAAACCCTTATGAGAAATTCCGACAAAAAAGCCGCACTTGACGAATTGTCGGGCAGAAAATAAAAAATTGATTTATAAGCCGTGTGCAAAGCACACCAATAACAGTAGGGGCGGTCATCGGCCGCCCGCTGTGTGCAACGCACACCAATGATATAAAAGTAATTAAGGGGAATCAAGATGACAAAAGGAAAATTCGGTATTCACGGCGGACAGTTCGTTCCCGAAACGCTGATGAATGCAATTAATGAATTTGAAGAGGCATACAACAGGTATAAGGACGATCCCGAGTTTGTTGCAGAACTCGACACACTTATGCGTGAATACGCAGGCAGACCGTCACTTCTCTATTATGCCGAAAAAATGACAAAAGACCTCGGCGGTGCAAAGATTTATCTCAAGCGTGAGGACTTGAACCACACAGGTTCACACAAGCTCAATAACTGCCTTGGTCAGTGCCTTCTTGCAAAGAGAATGGGTAAAACAAGAGTTATTGCCGAAACAGGCGCAGGTCAGCACGGCGTTGCGACTGCTACCGCAGCGGCGCTGATGAACATGGAATGCGTTGTTTACATGGGCAAGGAGGACTGCGAGCGTCAGGCGCTCAACGTGTTCCGCATGGAGCTTCTGGGTGCGAAGGTTGTGCCCGTAAGCAGCGGCACCGGTACCCTGAAGGACGCAGTAAACGAAGCGCTGCGCGTATGGACCGAACGCGTTGAGGATACCTACTATGTTCTGGGCAGCGTTATGGGCCCGCACCCGTATCCGGAAATCGTGCGCGACTTCCAGAAGATTATCGGCGAGGAAATCAAAGCGCAGATGCTGGAAAAGGAAGGACGCCTGCCTGATGTGCTGGTGGCTTGCGTGGGCGGCGGCTCCAATGCTATGGGTATGTTCTATGACTTCATCGAGGACAAGGACGTGCGCTTAATTGGCGTAGAGGCTGCAGGCCTGGGCGTAGATAATCCCAAGAACGCCGCAACCATGGCAAACGGCAAGCTGGGTATCTTCCATGGCATGAAGAGCTACTTCCTGCAGGATGAATACGGCCAGATTGCTCCGGTTTATTCCATCTCCGCCGGTCTTGATTACCCCGGCATCGGCCCCGAGCATGCTTATCTGCACGACATCGGCCGTGCGGAATACGTTCCTGCTACCGATAAGGAAGCAGTTGACGCCTTCAACTATCTTTCCAAAACAGAAGGCATTATCCCCGCAATCGAAAGTGCGCATGCCGTAGCCTACGCTATGAAGCTGGCACCGACTCTGCCGAAGGACAAGATTATGGTTATAAATATTTCCGGCCGCGGTGATAAGGACGTTGCCGCAATTGCACGTTATATGGGAGTTGATTTACATGAATAGAATACAAAAGGCATTTGACGAAAAGAAAAAGGTATTTATCGGCTTTGTGACCGCTGGCGATCCCAATCTTGCTACAACCAAGGAGCTGGTGAGAGCCATGATTAAGGGCGGTGCAGGCTTAATTGAGTTCGGCATTCCCTTCTCCGACCCCGTGGCTGAGGGCGAGGTTATCCAAAAAGCGGATATGCGTGCGTTGGCTGCAGGCACTACTACCGATAAAATTTTTGATCTCGTAGCGGAGCTTCGCGAGGAAACAAAGGTACCGCTGGTATTTTTGACCTACGCTAATCCGATTTATGCCTACGGTGCGGAAAAATTCTTTACCCGCTGCGAAGAAACAGGTGTAGACGGCGTTATCATACCGGATATACCGTACGAGGAGCGCGAGGAGATGCGTCCGTTCAGCGAACCGCATCACGTTGCTCTGGTGCCGCTGATTGCGCCAACCTCCAAGGACCGCATCCAGAAAATCGCCGCTGTTGCCCAAGGCTATGTATATGTAGTTTCTTCCTTAGGCGTTACCGGCGTGCGCAGCAATATCACTACCGATATCGACGGCATTGTGGCAGAGGTGCGCAAGGCTACCGATATACCGGTGGCTGTAGGCTTCGGTATCGCTGCTCCCGAGCAGGCTTATAAAATGGCTAAGGCCAGCGACGGCGCTATTGTAGGCAGTGCGATTGAAAAAATCGTGGCACAATACGGCGAGGCTTCTCCCGAGCACGTTTACGAATACGTCAAGAGTATGTCCGAAGCGGTTGCCAAGGCAGCTGCAGAGGCTTAATCACAAAAGTTTGGACACAAAAAAACTCCGTTCCTTACTGCACAGGCAGCAGTGAGCGGAGTTTTTCGGTTTAAATTATTGCAGCGGCATTGGCTCAGTGCCACCGTTTACTGCGTCCGGCTGTTCAAAAATGAAGGCAGGGGACGGATAGTAGAATTTGCAGTGCTGGAAGTTGATAACCTCGGTGGAGAAGCGTTTCAGCAGAGCATAGGAAGCACGCTCTTCGAAATCAATCAGGTTGTCCTTGTTGATATCAGCGTCTTTTACGATTACCAGCAGATAAGCCGGTACTTCCGGTGCAT
>OMAS01000143.1_pt1 | contig 46664 bp, 40 predicted proteins | sample 1674031 | NCBI WGS metagenome assembly OMAS01 (sample SAMEA103958138, study PRJEB25191) | human gut metagenome | biome: human-associated habitat [ENVO:00009003]; feature: intestine environment [ENVO:2100002]; material: feces | place: Germany | collected 2013/2015 | reverse complement strand
GAAAATGAACCATATTAGTACTGATATATATAAATAATTTAGATCACTTACTTATGATTAATTGTTTATACTTGTGAGTTTTGTTGTCAGTATTTGTGAGATTTGCCGTCTCTATGTATAAGTGAAGATTAATATGCAAAATTAATTATTATTTCTGTGAATGGCAAACAAACTGGGCATAATAAAAAGATGTGTTATAAGTAAGTAAATAGCAGGATATTTCATTACAAATAAAAAAGTTTATATTTTTTTTGAAAAATAGTTCTATGTAAAAATAAAAGTATACCTTTGTAAACAATTTGATTAAATAAAACTAATTTGTTATGGTTAAAATCACTTTTCCTGATGGTTCTGTTCGTGAGTATGAACAGGGCGTGACGGGGTTACAAATCGCCGAGAGCATTTCGCCGGCTCTCGCTCGCAACGTTGTATCTTGCGGTGTCAATGGCGAAACCGTTGAACTCAACCGTCCTATCAACGAGGATGCAACTATTGCTCTTTACAAGTTTGAGGACGAGGAAGGCAAACACACTTTCTGGCACACTTCTGCTCACCTCTTGGCTGAGGCGCTGAAGGAACTCTATCCTGGCATTCAGTTCGGCTTTGGTCCGGCTGTGGAGAACGGCTTCTTCTACGACGTTATGCCGAAGCAGGGCGATGTTATCAGTGAGAACGACTTCCCCAAGATTGAGGCTAAGATGAAGGAACTCGCTAAGAAGAACGAAGCTGTCGTTCGTCGCGAAGTGTCAAAGGCTGAGGCTCTCGCAGAGTTCAAGGCTGATGGTCAGGAGTACAAGTGCGAGCATATCGAGGAAGACCTCGAGGATGGCACAATTTCTACATACACACAGGGCAACTTCACCGACCTTTGCCGTGGTCCGCACTTGATGAACACAGGTGCTATCAAGGCTGTGAAGATTACAAGCGTAGCAGGTGCGTTCTGGCGTGGCGATGCAAAGCGCGACCAGATGACACGTATCTACGGTATCTCGTTCCCGAAGAAGTCGATGCTCGACGAGTATCTCCTCATGCTTGAGGAGGCTAAGAAGCGCGACCATCGTAAGATTGGTAAGGAGATGGAACTCTTCATGTTCTCTGACCGTGTAGGTAAGGGTCTGCCTATCTGGCTTGCTAAGGGTACACAGTTGCGTCTGCGCTTGCAGGAGATGCTCCGCAAGATGCTTAAGCCGTACAACTACGAGGAGGTTATCACTCCGGGTATCGGCGGCAAGAGCCTTTACGTAACATCGGGCCACTACGCTCACTACGGCAAGGACGCTTTCCAGCCTATCCACACTCCGGAGGAGGACGAGGAGTATATGCTCAAGCCGATGAACTGTCCGCACCACTGCGAGGTGTTCGCACGCAAACCGCGTTCGTACAAGGATCTGCCGTTGCGCATCGCAGAGTTCGGTACCGTATTCCGCTACGAGAAGAGTGGCGAGCTTCACGGCTTGACACGTGTTCGTACCTTCACCCAGGACGATGCTCACATCTTCGTGCGCCCAGAGCAGGTAAAGCAGGAGTTTGAGAACATCATCGACATCATCCTTAAGGTGTTCCGCATCTTTGGTTTCGAGAACTACGAGGCACAGATTTCACTTCACGACCCGAAGGATACTGAGAAGTACATCGGTAGCGAGGAGATTTGGGCAGAGAGCGAGAACGCTATCCGCGAGGCTTGCCGCGAGAAGGGTCTTGAGACCCGTGAGGAGGTAGGCGAGGCTGCGTTCTACGGTCCGAAGCTCGACTTCATGGTGAAGGACGCTATCGGCAGACGTTGGCAGCTTGGTACAATCCAGGTTGACTACAACTTGCCGCAGCGCTTCAAGCTCGAGTATACTGCAGAGGACAACTCTAAGCAGACACCGGTTATGATTCACCGCGCTCCGTTCGGTTCGCTCGAACGCTTCACAGCCGTACTCATCGAGCACACAGCAGGTCACTTCCCATTGTGGCTCATCCCTGATCAGGTGGCTATCCTCCCGATTTCGGAGAAGTATAACGACTACGCTCGCGAGGTGAAGACATTCTTCGACAAGGCTGGCGTACGCGCACTCATCGACGACCGCAACGAGAAAATCGGCCGCAAGATTCGTGACAACGAGCTCAAGCGTGTTCCGTACATGGTTGTAGTTGGTGAGAAGGAAGCTGCAGAGGGTCTCGTTTCTATGCGTAAGCAGGGTGGTGGCGAGCAGGCTACCATGACTAAGGAAGAGTTTGCAAAGCGCATCTGCGACGAGGTTGCAGAGCAGCTGAAGCTTGCTGAGGATTAAAATCATATATTCTATAATTATCAATGCCCATTAATCAGACTTCGATGTCTGACTAATGGGCATTTTTTTTGTTAATATGTTGAGGGCGTTTCTTTGTTAATTCGTTGAAACGAAGTGAATAAATGGGCGGCAAATCTTTGCTATTTCGCATATAATAACTAATTTTGTACTTATGAGTGAACCATTAGCTGAAAGAATGCGCCCGCGCTCGTTCGACGATTATGTCGGACAACAGCATTTAGTGGGCAAGGATGCCGTCCTGCGCAAGATGATTGAGAGCGGACGCGTGTCCTCCTTTATATTGTGGGGACCGCCCGGAGTGGGCAAAACCACTCTCGCACAGATTATTTCGCATCGTCTTGAGACACCGTTCTACACGCTTAGTGCCGTGACGAGTGGTGTTAAGGATGTGCGTGATGTGATAGAGCGTGCCAAGAGCGGACGCTTCTTCAATTCGGCTTCGCCCATTCTCTTCATCGACGAGATTCACCGTTTCAGCAAGTCGCAGCAGGATTCGCTGCTCGGCGCTGTGGAGCGGGGCATCGTCACGCTCATAGGTGCCACCACAGAGAACCCGTCGTTCGAGGTGATACGCCCGCTGCTGTCGCGCTGTCAGCTGTATGTCTTGAAACCTTTGGAGAAGGAAGACCTGCTGCAACTGCTCAACCGTGCCGTTACAACCGATGTTGAACTTTCGAAGCTCAATATCCAGTTGAAGCAGGCCGACGCCTTGCTGCGCTATAGCGGTGGCGACGCCCGCAAGTTGCTCAATATTCTACAGCTTGTTGTCGAGTCGTGTCCCGGCGATCAGAAAGTGATAGATGACGAGATGGTTGTGGCGTGCCTGCAGCAGAACCCGCTTGCATATGATAAGGAAGGCGAGATGCACTACGACATCATATCGGCGTTCATAAAGAGTATACGCGGAAGCGACCCTGACGGCGCACTCTACTGGATGGCGCGCATGATAGAGGGTGGAGAAGACCCGCAGTTCATAGCCCGTCGCCTCGTCATTAGTGCGGCGGAGGACATCGGACTCGCCAACCCCAATGCGCTTCTGCTTGCCAATGCCGCCTTCGACGCGGTGATGAAGATTGGTTGGCCCGAAGGACGCATACCTTTGGCTGAGGCTGTGGTGTATCTTGCTACAAGTCCGAAGAGCAACTCGGCGTATCTCGGCATCAATCACGCCTTGGAGATTGTGCGTCAGACTGGCAACCAGCCCGTGCCGCTCCATTTGCGCAATGCTCCGACGAAGTTGATGAAGGACCTCGGCTACAGCGATGGCTACAAGTACTCGCACGACTATCCCAACCACTTCGCGCCGCAACAGTATATGCCCGACGCGCTTAAGGACACACGCATTTGGCAGCCGCAACATTCGCCCATCGAGGAGCGCCAATACCAGCACATGCTCCAGTGTTGGGGCGATAAATATAAAAACCAATAATTTTACAGGAATATGAAGATTGTAGTATTAGACGGTCAGGGCGTCAACCCTGGCGATATCTCTTGGAATAGAATTGAAGAACTCGGCGAACTTACCGTTTATCCACGCACAGCGCCCGAAGAAGTACTGCAGCATGTTGGCGACGCAGAGATTGCGCTTACTAACAAGACGGTGTTCGACGCCAACATCATAGCACAGCTTAAGAACACGAAGTATATAGGCGTGCTTGCTACTGGCTACAACGTGGTAGACACAAAGGCGGCACGCGAGCGTGGCATCGTTGTGACGAACATTCCGGCGTACAGCACAGACAGCGTAGCACAGATGGTGTTCGCCCACTTGCTCAATGTCTCTAACCATGTAGAACACTATGCTGAGGAGACGCGCAACGGCGTATGGAGCCGTTGCCCAGACTTCTGCTATTGGAACACGCCGCTCTTCGAGCTTGCAGGCAAGACTCTCGGCATTGTCGGACTCGGACATATCGGTATGAAGGTGGCGCAGATAGCGCAGGCGTTCGGAATGAATGTGCTTGCCTATACAAGCAAGAGTCCCGACCAGTTGCCCGTATGGATTCGCAAGACTACGCTCGACGGACTCTTTGGCGCTTCTGATGTCGTGTCGCTGCATTGTCCGCTTACAGACACAACGCGCGAACTGATGAACAGCGCTTCTATCGAAAAGATGCGCGACGGCGCGATACTTATCAACACCGGTCGCGGACCGCTCGTGAACGAGGCTGATGTTGCCGACGCACTTGCTTCGGGCAAGCTCGGCGCCTACTGTGCCGACGTGCTCTCAAGCGAACCGCCATCGGCGTCTAACCCGCTTATCGGTGTGCCGAACGCATTCATCACGCCGCACGTGGCTTGGGCTACGCTCGAGGCTCGTCTGCGCTTGATGGACATCGCCGTATGCAACATAAAGTCGTTCCTCGCAGGATCACCCACTAACGTTGTAAACTAAGAATGATGCCTACAGAAGATATCTACCAGCCCTTGCTCAATGTCATCGAGTTTCTCGGTACCTTCGCATTCGCCATCTCCGGCATCCGCCATGCCGCAGCCAAGCGCTTCGACTGGTTCGGCGGCTTCGTCTGTGGCGTTGCCGTAGCTATCGGCGGCGGTACGCTACGCGACATAATGCTCGGCGTAACGCCGTTCTGGATGACATCATCCATATACCTCATCTGTACGTTCATGGCGCAAATGTTCGTCATCGTCTTCGCGCGATCGCTGAAGCGACTCGACAACACGTGGTTCTTCTTCGACACGCTCGGCCTTGCGCTATTCACCGTGGCAGGCTTGCAGAAGACGCTCGACTGCGGCCATGCCTTCTGGGTGGCAATCATCATGGGCACCATCACCGGCTCAGCTGGTGGTGTGATACGTGACGTGCTGCTGAACAACGTGCCCGTAATCTTTCAGAAGGAGATATACGCTATGGCGAGTATCATCGGCGGACTTGCTTACTGGGCGCTCGTAGAGCTTGGTTGCGACATGACAATCTCCGTCATCATCGCCTTCCTTCTCATCGTAGTCATACGCATCCTCGCCGTGAAGTATCACATCTCGCTGCCCGTGCTGCGGGGAGAGGAATAAGCACTACATATTATTATATAAAGATAAAGCCCGACAACATGGAGCAGACACTCCGTGTTGTCGGGCTTTTTATTGTTTGTGTAGCGGAGTCCTTAAGGCTCCGCTACAGACTTGCCACATGATTTGCTAAATAAGATTTGCCAAATTGTCGCCAATCTTACTTGATAAGGTCAACCGAACGCTTCAGGAACGAGTCGAGTGCCGCACCCTTCAGCATGCCGTTCTGCAGCAATGCGAGGTCGATGAGCTGATGAACCACCTTATTGCCGGCAGCGTATGCGGCGATGATGCCGTTCTTCTTTGTGCTCTGCTCCTCAATAGACTGCTCCGTGTTCTTAAGATCGTCCTTCTCCTCCTGCGAGATTTCCTCAGGCTTCTTGCCGTTCTGACTCTGGTGCAATGCAGCGAGGCGTGCTTCAAGACCCTTCAGTTCGCTCTCTACCGGCTGCAGCTCTGCTGCGCATGCAGTCTTGCCGTCCTCGAGCACCTGCTTGATGAGTGGGTGATCGCTGTTGAGCACGAGGTTGAACGCATCAGGCATCTGTGCGTAGAACGCCATGCCAGCCTGGAACTTGCTTGCTTCCTTCATACGGCGCATGTACTCGCTCTGTGTGATGATCACCGGCAGCGTCTGCTCGCCGAGAGCCTGCACGTCTACGTAGAACTCTGTCTTCTCCATCTTCGGCAGCTGTGAGCGGAACGCCTGCTCAAGGTTGGTACGCTCGTCCTTAGCGAGTTCGCTCTCCTTCTTGTCCTCCTTCTGAATGAGGCGGTCTATGATGTCGGCGTCCACACGCGAGAAGCGAGTCTTTTCAAGCTTCTGCTCGAGCATCGAAACCATCGGGTTGTCGAGCTGTCCGTCGAGCAGCAATACGCTGTAACCCTTAGCCTTGGCAGCCTCGATGTAGCTGTACTCGCCCTCTTTGTCGTTGGCGTAGAGATAGATGAGGTTGCCTTCCTTGTCGGTCTGGTTGTCCTTGATGAGCGTCTTGTACTCGTCGTATGTGAAGTATTTGCCGTCTACATCCTTCAGCAGCGCGAAGTCCTTAGCGCGGTCGTAGAAGTCTTCCTGCGAGAGCATACCGTAGTTGATGAAAATCTTCAGGTCGTCCCACTTCTCCTCATAGTCCTTGCGGTTCTCCTTGAAGATAGCTGCGAGACGGTCTGCCACCTTCTTTGTGATGTACTTCGAGATCTTCTTTACGTTGGCGTCACTCTGCAGATAAGAACGGCTCACGTTCAGCGGAATATCCGGCGAGTCGATGACGCCGTGGAGCAGGGTGAGGAACTCGGGCACGATGCCTTCCACCTGGTCGGTCACGAACACCTGGTTGCAGTAGAGCTGAATCTTGTTGCGCTGCAGCTCGATGTTCGACTTGATGCGCGGGAAGTAGAGAATGCCGGTGAGGTTGAACGGATAGTCGACGTTGAGGTGAATCCAGAACAGCGGCTCGTCCTGCATCGGGTAGAGTGTGCGGTAGAACGACTTGTAGTCTTCGTCCTTCAGCGTGCTCGGCGCCTTTGTCCAAAGCGGCTCAACGTTGTTGATGATGTTGTCCTCGTCGGTCTCCTGCTGCTTGCCGTCCTTCCACTCGGTCTTCTTGCCGAATGCCACGGGCACAGCCATGAACTTGCAGTACTTGTTCAGCAGCTCCTCAATCTTCTGCTTCTCGAGAAACTCCTTGCAGTCGTCGTCGATGTGCAGCACGATGTCCGAACCGCGGTCTGCCTTTTCTACGTCCTCAATCTCGAACTCAGGGCTGCCGTCGCAGCTCCACTTCACAGCCTTTGCGCCCTCTTTGTAGCTGCGTGTGATGATGTCTACCTTCTTGCTCACCATGAACGACGAGTAGAAGCCGAGGCCGAAGTGTCCGATGATAGCATTGGCGTTGTCCTTGTACTTGTCGAGGAAGTCGGTAACGCCAGAGAATGCGATCTGGTTGATATATTTGTTAATCTCCTCCTCGGTCATGCCGATGCCTCGGTCGCTGATGGTCAGCGTGCCTTTCTCGGTGTCGAGGCTTACGCGCACGGTGAGGTCGCCCAGTTCGCCCTTGAAGTCGCCGCGTTCGGCAAGCGTCTTCAGCTTCTGTGTAGCGTCGACGGCGTTAGACACCATCTCGCGGAGGAAAATCTCATGGTCTGAATAAAGAAACTTCTTGATGACAGGGAAGATGTTCTCTGTCGTTACTCCAATATTGCCTTTCTGTGCCATAGTATGAATTTGTATTTTTACTTTTAAGTTTTGTTTTTCTGATTTATAATCATAAACTTTTATTACAAATAGTGTGCCATTGCGACAGAAAGGCTCAAATTATGGGAAAACCAGGGCTATATAGACAGTTTTTAGTGTGAAGTGTGCCAAAAGTTGTCATTGCTTTCAGAATTTTACATATCTGAGTACGCTACGAATATGTGCATTTTTAAATGTTTTTAGCTTTTTGTCTTTTTACTTTTATATGCAAATATTGTTTTGAAAACTTCCGCGAAAAAACTCATTATAGAAAAGTCAGAAGCGTAAAACGAGCGTTTTTGTGGTTCGGCGCAGCGAAAAATCTGCAAAAACCGAGACTTTTCAACCTAAAACGATAGGTTTTGCAAACTTTTCGTGAGACTTTACAATATAAAACGTGAGACTTTACCCGGTAAAAGCATAGCTTTTACATGGTAAAGTCTCACGATAAGTTTGGTTTTACATAAGAAAAAATTGCACACTTTCACGTTTATCGCCGCAAGACGTTGTAAACCATGTGTTTACGGTTGCACGCTCAAAACTCGCGAAAAACCGACAACGTATTTTGTTTTTGATTTTGCGGGCACTCCTGAGCGGTTAAAACGTGCAAATATTGTCTTGGCAAAAAGTATGCCAATAAAATGAAAGAGTTACGGCAGGTATGCTGTAGCCTCCTATTTATCCGTCAATTTCAGAAAGTTCGAGCCAGCGCATCTCTTTCTCCTCCAGTTCGTCCTTCACGAGCGGCAGGCGCTTGCTCTTCTCTGTCAGTTCGTCGATGGAGAGGGTGCCGCTGCATAGCGCCTCTTCGATGGTCTTCTGCTCCTCTTCGAGCGCATCAATCTCCTTCTCAAGGCGTTCGAACTCGCACTTCTCCTTGTATGTCTTCTTGCGGCGTTGTTCGCCTACGAATTCGCGCTTCTCCTTCTTCTCGTTATCGGAAGCGTTGTTCTTCGCGTCGGCTTGTTCCTTCGGTTTCAACGATTCCCACTCGCGGAACTGTGTGTAGTTGCCGGGGAAGTCCTTTATCTCGCCTTCGCCGCGGAACACGAGCAGGTGGTCTACAATCTTGTCCATGAAGAAGCGGTCGTGCGACACGATTATCACGCAGCCGGGGAAGTCCTGCAGATACTCCTCAAGTACCTCGAGCGTCTGTATGTCGAGGTCGTTGGTAGGCTCGTCGAGCACGAGGAAGTTGGGGTTGCGCATCAGCACCGTGCACAGATAGAGCTTGCGACGCTCGCCGCCGGAGAGCTTGTATACGTAGTCGTACTGCTGTTCGGGCGTGAAGAGGAAGTGCTGCAGGAGTTGCGTTGCGGTGATGTGTTTGCCGCCGCCGTAGTCGATGTAGTCGGCGATGTCGGCTATCACGTCAATGACGCGCTGGTCGTCGCGGAACTTCATTCCGTCCTGCGAGAAGTAGCCGAAGCGCACGGTGTCGCCCACGTCGAAGCGTCCGCTGTCGGGCGCCACTTCGCCGAGCAGCATCTTTATGAATGTAGACTTGCCCGTGCCGTTGTTGCCCACGATGCCCATCTTCTCGAAGCGCTGGAAGTTGTAGTAGAAGTCCTTCAGTATCACCTTCTCGTCGAACGCTTTCGAGACATACTGGCACTCGAATATCTTCGAACCGATGTACACGTTCTTCGACTTCAGGCGCATCTGTCGCTCCTCGATGCGCTGCTTCGCCTTGCTCTCGAGATCGTAGAACGCCTCCTCGCGGTAGCGTGCCTTGTGTCCGCGTGCCTGCGGCTGGCGGCGCATCCACTCGAGTTCGCGGCGGTAGAGGTTGTTGGCGCGCTCTATCTCGGCGCGTGTGGCGTCTATGCGCTCCTGACGCTTCTCCATGTAATATTGGAAGTTGCCGCGGTATGAATAGACGGTATGGTTGTCGAGTTCGAGAATGATGTTGCACACACGGTCGAGGAAGTAGCGGTCGTGCGTCACCATGAGCAGCGTCTTGTTGCCGCGCTGCAGATAGCCCTCAAGCCATTCTATCATCTCGAGGTCGAGGTGGTTTGTAGGCTCGTCGAGGATGAGCAGGTCGGGCTCGGTGATGAGCACGTTGGCGAGCGCGATGCGCTTCTGCTGTCCGCCGCTGAGCTGTCCCATAGGCTGCGTGAGGTCGGTGATGTGCAGCTGCGTGAGTATCTGCTTTGCCTTCAATATGCGGTCGGGGTCGCCCTGATGGTTGAAGCAAGCGTCGAGCACCGACTCTTCGGGGTCGAATTTTGGCTGCTGTTCAAGAAAGCCAACCTTGATGTCGCGGCGGAAGATGATGCTGCCCGAGTCGACACTCTCCTTGCCCGAGAGCAGCGAGAGCAGGGTAGACTTGCCCGTGCCGTTCTTGGCTATCAGACCTACGTGCTGGCCTTCGGCTATAGAGAACGAGATGTTCTCGAACAGAACGTGCGCACCGAACGCTTTCGATATGTTTTGAACGTCAAGTAATGGAGTCATTTATTCTGCGTCTTTAATTTCGTTCAGTATGTTTCCAATGTAGTCGAGCACCTCGTCACGGCCGGTTTTCTTCTCCGAACTGGTGATGAAGTAGGGCGGCAGTTCCTCCCACTGCTCCTTAAGCGAGTTCATCCACTTCGCTGCGTTCTGCTTGGCACGCACATGTCCGAGCTTGTCGGCCTTGGTGAAGATGATGGAGAAGGGCACCGAGCTCTCGCCGAGCCAGTTGATGAAGTCGGTGTCTATCTTCATCGGGTCGTGGCGGATGTCGATGAGCACGAAGGTGTTCACCAGTTGCTGGCGCTGCAGAATGTACGATGTAATCATCTGGTCGAGCTTCTTCTGCACCGTCTTCGAACGCTTTGCAAAACCGTAGCCCGGAAGGTCTACCAGATACCAGTCGTTGTTGATGATGAAGTGATTGATGAGCAGAGTCTTGCCCGGTGTGGCAGATGTCTTTGCAAGGCCCTTGTGGTTGCAGAGCATATTGATAAGACTCGACTTGCCTACGTTAGAGCGTCCGATGAACGCGAATTCGGGCTTTGTGTCTTTAGGACACTGGCTCACGGTGGCTGCCGATATCGTGAATTCTGATTTCTTTATATCCATATTCTATGTGTTTCGTTTTTTAGTGAATGAATTGTTATTCGTATTGCATTGTCTGCGTCGTGTGTATTATTCGTAACGCATTGAACGTGCTGGGTGGATGTGCGAGATGAGGTAGCTCGGAGCTATGAGCACCACGATGGCTATTAGCATTGTGGCTACGTTGAGCGCCACGACGAACAGCCAGTTTATCTCCACCGGAACGGTGTCGACGTAGTAGGTTGAAGGGTCGAGCTTAGCAAAGCCGGTGAAGTGTTGCAGTATGACGAGACCCAAGCCCAACAAGTTGCCCCAAAGCAGACCCTTGCCGATGATGAAGGCGGCGAACCAAAGGAACGTGTGACGCACCGTCTTGTTGCGTGCACCGAGCGCCTTGAGTATGCCGATCATCGTTGTGCGCTCAAGTATGATGATGAGCAGACCGGATATCATTGTGACAACCGCAACGGCAGTCATGATGGCGAGGATTATCCACACGTTGAGGTCGAGAAGGTCGAGCCATGAGAATATCTGCGGCGACAACTCGCGTATCGTTTTCGACGAGTAGGTAGCGCCGTTGCAGTCCATTGTGCGGTTCACTTTCTTCACGATGATGTGCTCCGTGTCGTCGAGCTTGCTGAAGTCGGCTACGGTAAGTTCGGCTCCCGACACCTGACCGGGACTGAAGTTGTTCAGCTTAACGGCTGTATACAAGTCGCAGAAGCAGATAGCGTTGTCGTATTGCGAGAGGTTGGTCTGGTAGACGCCCGTGATGGTGAAGCGGCGCGCCCTCACTCCGTTCTCGTCAATGAAGTAGGCGAAGATGCGGTCGCCGCACTTTGTCTGCAGCTTGTCTGCCATCGACTTCGATATGAGAATCTTGTTGCCGCTCTTCTCACCAGAGAACTGCGGTATGTAGCCTTCCACCATGTTGCTGTGGATGAACGTGGTGTCGAAGGCTTCGTCAACACCCTTGAATGCAACTCCAAGGAAGTCGTTGTCGGTCTTCAGTATGCCTTGCTTCATGGCGAAACGCTGCACATGGCTCACGCCGTCAATGTGTTTCAGCACATTTACCATCGAGTCGTTGATAACGATAGGCTGGTCGGTGGCTGCTGTCTGCAACGCATAGAAGTTGGCTATCTGTATATGACTGCCGAAGCCTACAACCTTGTCGCGTATGGTATGCTTGAAGCCAAGCACTACGCACACGCTGATAATCATCACAGCCAGTCCGATTGCTACGCCCATCGTGGCTATGCGTATAGCGGGCTTCGACACCTTTTGGCGGTCGCTTATCTGGTTGGAGTATATGCGGCGAGCTACGAAAAGCGGAAAGTTCATAGTCTTCTGTTTGGTAGTTAAAAAATAAGGAGCTAAGAAGTTGAGCCGTTGTTATGGCTTGTTGCATCTGCCGTAAAAACAATGGGCTTAACTTCTTAACTCCTCAATCTTTATGTTCTATTGTCTTAATATCTGAATGTTTTAATATCTTCATCTTCTTGATGCTCCGATTAACATGAATGTATTAATCGTTGCTGTCCACTCTGCCTGGATATGCCTCAAGAGCCTTGCGCAGAACGATGAGTGCACGCTCAAGGTCTTCCTTCTTCAGCACGTAGGCGATGCGCACCTGATTGATGCCTGCACCCGGTGTGGTGTAGAAGCCTGCGGCAGGAGCCATCATGACGGTCTCGCCCTCGTACTGGAACTCCTCAAGACACCAGCGGCAGAACTTCTCGCTGTCGTCTACCGGCAACTTGGCTACGGTGTAGAAAGCGCCCATAGGTATCGGCGAGTAAACGCCCGGTATGCGGTTGAGACCATCGATGAGACACTTGCGGCGCTCTACGTATTCCTCGTAAACGTCGCGGTAGTAGTCCTCGGGCGCATCAAGCGATGCCTCAGCTACTATCTGACCAAGCAGAGGAGGAGAGAGGCGCGCCTGACACAGCTTCATTACGGCTGCACGCACCTGCGGGTTCTTCGTAATCAAGGCTCCGATGCGGATGCCGCACTCGCTGTAGCGCTTTGAAACGGAGTCGATAAGTATAACGTTGTCCTCGATTCCTTCAAGATGGCAGGCTGAGATGTAAGGCGAACCGGTGTAGATGTACTCACGATAAACCTCGTCCGAGAACAGATAAAGGTCGTACTTCTTCACCAAGTCGCGAATCTGGTTCATCTCGCGGCGTGTGTAGAGATAGCCTGTAGGGTTGTTCGGGTTGCAAATCAGGATGGCACGTGTGCGCTCGTTGATGAGTTCCTCGAACTTCTCCACCTTAGGCAGCGAGAAGCCTTCCTCTATGGTTGTGGCGATTGTGCGGATCTTTGCGCCAGCCGAAATAGCAAAGGCCATATAGTTGGCGTAAGCTGGCTCAGGGATGATGATTTCGTCGCCCGGGTTAAGGCACGACATGAACGCGAAAAGCACCGCTTCAGAACCACCGGCTGTAATGATGATGTCGTCTGCCGACACATTAATATTAAAGCGCTTGTAATAACCGGTCAGTCGCTCGCGATAAGAATAGTAGCCCTGCGACGGCGAATATTCGAGCACACTACGGTCGATGTGCTTCAATGCGTCGAGTCCTACTTGTGGAGTGGGCAGGTCGGGCTGTCCGATATTGAGGTGGTAGACTTTCACACCACGCTTTTTGGCGTCAACTGCCAAAGGCGCTAATTTGCGAATCGGAGATTCGGGCATTTCAAGTCCTCGTGTTGAGATTTCTGGCATTTGCGTATTTGTTTATTGTTATATTATTTCTTTGAGTATTATGCAAAGTTACGACAATTAGAAATAAGTGCAAAATTTTTATACCTAAAATTCTAATATTAGCCAAGTAAATGGTACACTCCTCCTGCGTATAGCTTGATAACACCTTTCAATTCGAGGCTGAACAAGAGTGCTGAGATGCTGCCAATAGGCAGTCCGGTCTGCACGGCGATGATGTTCAGTTGCAGGTCGTTGTTCTTTTGCAGCAGTTCTACTATGCGCGTTTCTTCGGCTGTCAGTTCTGGGAACAGTTGGCGTTCGATGCCTTTAGCCCGAGCTGCCTTCACTTTGTTATCCTGCTCCCATCCCATTGCGTTTACAAAGTCTTCGGCGCAGGTTATCAAGGCTGCCTTGTTGTCGCGTATGAGTTTGTTGCAGCCTTCGCTGTATGGCGAATTCACGTTGCCTGGAAAGGTAAAAACGTCGCGGGCGTAGCTTTGTGCGATGTCGGCTGTTATCAGACTGCCGCCGCGTGCCGCACTCTCCACCACGATAGTAGCGTCGGAAATGCCTGCTACGATGCGGTTGCGTCTCACGAAGTTCATCTTGTCGGGGTTTGTGTTCGTAAGAAATTCCGTCAGAAGTCCGCCGTGCGAGAGCATCTCTTTTGCTGTGTCACGATGGGCGGAAGGATAAAGCATGTCCAAGCCGTGTGCCAATACGCCTACGGTGTCGAACCCGTTCTTCAGAGCGTTACGGTGTGCGCAGATGTCCACTCCATACGCCAGACCGCTCACGATGAGCACATCTGGGCAAAGATCTTTAAGCGACCGGCAGAAGTTGTTGATGATATCTTGTCCGTAGGCTGTGCAATGGCGTGTGCCAACAACCGACACGATGCGACGCTGGTTGAGGTCGGCGTTGCCGCGATAGAAAAGTACGATTGGGGCATCGTCGCAGTTGCGCAGTCGTTCTGGATAATCATCGCATGCCATCGTCAATGGACGGATGGCATGCGCGTTATCAAATTCTAATTCTGCTTCCGCACGATGCATGGCTTCGGAAACATCGCTCAGCGCATTAATAAGGCGTGGAGAAGCGTCGCTGATAACGTCCTTGATGTTATTGCGGTTCTCCATAATAGCTGTTGCCGAACCGAGCTTGCGGTATAGTTGCAAGCAGGTGGCTGTATTGAAATAGCTAATGCGTGTTAATGCTATAGCGTAAAGTGTTTCCTGTGAAAAAGACATGTGTTTTCTGTATATCCTTATATTGTTATGCGTGCAATAATATGTTTTATGATATTATTGCACGCACTATTTAACATGCATGTACTATTGCCATGCGTGCATCTCGCCGAGGAAGAAGAGCAATAAGTAGCCAAGTACCAAACCGATGATACCCATTGTCAGACCAATCTTCATCATCTCGTTCTGCTTTACCAAACCAGTTGAGTGGGCGATAGCATTTGGAGGTGTAGAGATAGGCAGAGTCATTGCTACAGATGCTGCTACAGCGATACCAATAAGTACGGTAGGTGTGCCGCCGATGCTCTCAAGCGAGTCGCCCATACCCTTACATACAACGGCAAGGATTGGCACGAGGAGTGCTGCCGTTGCGGTGTTTGAGATGAAGTTTGAGAGAAGGTAGCAGATAATACCTGAAGCAAGCAGGATAACTACCGGCGACCATGAGCTGAACGGAATGCTCTTGATTACGTTCTCTGCGAGACCCGACTCGTTGAGTGCAAGTCCGAGTGCGAAACCACCGGCTACCATCCAGATAACGCTCCAGTTGATTTCCTCCAAGTCGCGTGCCTTGATTACGCCAGTGAATGCGAAAACTACGATTGGTACCATTGCTACTGTGTTTGCACCAACACCGGTCCAGCGGTCGCAGATCCACAGCAATACAGTAACGATGAATGTTCCGGCAACTACCATTGTGCGCCAGTTGTGCTGCACTTCGCCTTCAATCTCAAGCTCGATGGTCTTCTTCTTGAACGGGAAGAACTTCTTGAGCAAGAACCAACCGATGAGGAGCAAAACGATTGTAAGCGGAAGCATGTACATCATCCATTCGCCGAAACCGATACCGAGGTTCAAGCCTGTTGGTGAGTTGAGATATTTCAGCGCGATTGCGTTAGGAGGTGTGCCGATAGGTGTTCCCATACCGCCGATGTTGGCAGCTATTGGGATTGACAGCGTAAGAGCTACGCGGCCTTTGCCTTCAGGCGGGAGAGCCTTGAATACTGGCGCAAGGAATGTGAGCATCATCGCAGCTGTAGCGGTGTTGCTGACGAACATTGAGAATACGCCGGTGATGAGGATAAAGCCGAGGAGCACATTCTCGCTCTTGTTGCCGAAAGGCTTAAGCAGAGTGCGTGCCAGAAGCACGTCAAGTCCAGACTTTGTTGCTGCGATAGCGAGGATGAAACCGCCGAGGAAGAGAATGATGATCGGGTCGGCGAATGTAGCCATAAGAGCGCTATGGTCGAGCAGTTCTTCCTTTTCAATGCCTGAACGGAAGAAGTGGAACGCATTGTCGGATGTTGTGAACAGCAACAAGCCGATAAGCGATACGGATGTTGCCCAAGGCGAGATGGCTTCTGTTACCCACACAGGATTGTTGCCAGTGCGAACACTGCGATAATGCGTTGCTGGATAACGGTGAGTCCTTCAATTCCGAAACTGCTTGTAGGTAGGTTCCAGAGCACAATTGTGACAAGAACCGCTAAAGCAAAGAGTAGGGCGTTTTTCTTGCTAAAGTCTCCTTTGAGGAGGTTTCTTTTTTCTGTTGCCATAAAGTTTTAATAGGTTAGAATTATTTGTTTTTATAGTTATTAGTTATTCCGCAAAGTTAAGCAAAATAAATTCTCCGTCAAAACTTTTCTGAATAATTTTTTTTAGCTGTTAAGCCTCGGTTTATAGCATTCTTGTAATAGTCTATACAAACAAAAAACCGCTCCATACAATGATGGAACGGCTCTTTGTCTTTATTTGCTATTGAATTAAACGTCATTCAATCTTATGGTATTGAATTATGTTTCTTCAAATTAGTCGTTATTGAATTTCTCGCGCGCCTTTCTTAGTATCTCTGACACGCTTGCAGCTTTCTTAGTAGATCGCTGCCACTGTTGCTTGCGCTCCTCGTAGTCGCGTCGTTGGCGTTCAAGAAAGTTGTCTGCCATAAATCTGCTTATTTGAATTTGCTGTATATGACAGTGATGTTGATGGCACCATTCTGATTCTCGCTTCCGCCAACCAGTTTTGTGCTTGAGATAGACATATCGTGTGTGAGGTTTGTCATTTCACCTGACGTGTTGTAAGTCGGAGTGACCGGAATGATAACCACCTTATCCCAATCCTTGTTCTGCTTGTTCTCGTTCATGTAGCGTACAAGACTTCCGATGTTGTTGAACGTGTACTGGTTCGTCGTGCTGCTGTATGTAGCAAGGAACGATGTCTTGTAGTTGGCTACCTGCTTGTTCTCGAAGAACGAGTACATCTCAGCCTTCGGAATCATCAGCAGAGTGGTGGGGATATTGAGCGCATAATCGCTGTTTACAGTTGACTTGATGCGCGACAGACTAACCTTTGCAGTATTGATTGTGTCGTTCTCATGACCTCTCATAATCTGCTCAACCGGAATTGTCATCTCTGTAAAGATTCCTGCAGGCGACTTTATGTAAGTGCAAGAGTTATCTTCGGCGAGTCGCTTAATGGCGGCCTTGTCGTTGATGATATTCGTTGTCTGCAACACTTCTTCTGTACCAGGGAACGCAGCTGTAGAGACGATAATGGTGTCTTTCTTTACGCCATTCGTGGTCGTCGTGGTTGTCTTATGCTTGAAGTATACGTTCAACTGGCTGAGATATACATGTGCCATAGCTCCCAGTCCGCTTCGGGTCTTGAAGTAGAAGCCCGGTGTAACCTTATTAATAAAGGTATAGGCGTTCTTGAAGTCCTCCTTCTTGTCGTAGAAGTGGCGCATGATGTCTGTACCGAACGAAGCGTCGAGCGGTATGCGTATCGACTTGATGTAGTCGGAACTGTTGCGAGTAGCAGCGTCAACATTAAGGTCTACGAGAGTGTACACCTTGTTTACACCGTTGCTCTTGTTCACGAAACCTTCTTTCTCGGGATTGAAGTTAGAGTAGTACGTCTTTTCCGGTATAGGCTTCGACAGCTCGTAAGCCGTGAGCTTCATTGGTGCCAGCGAATCGCCGTAATACTCTTTGTAGTAGAGCCGGATGTCGCAAGAGTCTGCAACGATTTTGCCGTTTACGAGGCTCTTGATGCTGTCCTTTTCAGGAAACTCGAATCCTTCGGGCAGATAGAACTGCGTCATGAAGTCGCTGCTGAGGTAAGCGCCCGTCTCCGGATCGCGCACCTTGCCGATGTAGCCGGTGTATGTTCTTGCCAAAACCGAGTCGGCGACGATTGAGCGTGTTTTTATCTCGAAGGTATCTGTGACTATATTCAGGCCGTCGCTGCCGTCAATGAGCGTACCACTGCCGATGTCGCCAGTGGTATCGTCGCATGACGTGAATATAAAAGTGGCAAGTGCTAAACCCGCCAAAAACTTTAGTTTCATATTCAAAATGTATTGATTTTGATTGTCAGCCCTACAGCTTCTCGTAGAATTCCTTGTAGGCCTCTGTGTAGTTTTCTCCAGGATATTTCAGGATAGGCAAGCCCTTGCTCTCAGCGTATGCCAGCAACTCCGGATTAGCGTTCTCCTCAGCCTCGATTACAGCGTCGCTATTGTCGATAGCCAGTTTGCAGAACTCCATGAAGTCGAAGTCGTCCTTGTATGCGCTGAGACTGTCAACGGTGATGTCCTTAAACTCAAGACAGTTCTTGAAGTTGTTGCCGATGTCCTTTGATAAGCCGTCCTTGAAAATTGACGTTACGATTTTTGTGTCGTTGAATGTCGGTTCGTCGTTGTATGCAGCCTTGATGAAGAGCGGCACGATGTACGACATCCAGCCTTGGCAGTGGATTACTTCAGACGACCATCTGAGCTTCTTCACTGTTTCCAATACGCCACGTGCGAAGAAAATAGCTCTTTCGCCGTTGTCGTCGTATTCTTCGCCATTTTCGTCTACAGCCATCTTGCGCTTCATGAAGTAGTCGTCGTTGTCGATGAAGTACACCTGAAGGCGTGTCTGCGGAATGGATGCTACCTTGATTATCAGTGGATGATCGGTATCGTCGATGACGAGATTCATTCCTGAAAGGCGTATTACCTCATGAAGTTGTCCTCTGCGCTCGTTGATATTGCCCCATTTGGGCATGAACGTGCGAATTTCGAAACCTTCTTCCTGCATTTTTGTCGGAAGGTCTCTACCCATGATTGAGAGTGCTGTTTCGGGAACATACGGAGCAATCTCCTGATTGATAAAAAGTACTTTCTTTGCCATGCTTTGATATTTAATATGTGCGAAAGTCGCGTTGTTTCGGGCCCCGTTGGCTCAAGCATACGTGCATGCACAAATGCAAAGTTACAAAAAAAATCTCAGAAAACGCTTGTTTTGTTCGTTTAACCCCGTTTATGGGTTTGTTTTTTTAATGTAATTCTTTCTTATTAAGAAATTATTGCACAATAAGTTGCGTTTTTAGAAGAAAGATAGTGCGTATTAAGAATATATCGGGTGGGGTACGGGTTTGGGAATAGTGTGCTGTATGATGATAAGTGGTATAAAAACAATAAATCCCGAGAACGTTCTCGTTCTCAGGATTTATATGTGTCTTAGTGACGGATTTTCTTTGATTAAGCCTCTGCCGGAGCTTCCTCTGTAGCCTCTGCGTTAGCAGCAGCCTCTGCCTCTGCCTTTGCAGCAGCCTCAGCAGCCTTCTTCTCAGCTACCTTCTTAGCGATAGCCTCGTTGAGCTTCTTCTCTGCCTCGAGCTCCTTAGCAGCAGCCTCTGCCTTAGCCTTAGCCTCGTTCTCGCGTACGGTGTCCAAGCCCTTCTGCTTGTCTGCCTTCCATGCGTCGAACTTCTTCTGTGCTGTAGCCTCGTCGAATGCGCCCTTCTTAACGCCACCGCGGAGGTGCTTCATAAGATAAACGCCCTCGCCCTTGAGGATGTTGTGAGCTGTTGCTGTCGGCTGTGCGCCTGTCTCTACCCAATAGAGTGCACGGTCGAAATCCAAATCTACAGTAGCAGGATTGGTGTTAGGGTTGTAAGTACCAATCTTCTCAGTAAATCTACCATCACGTGGTGCTCTTGCGTCAGCGATTACGATACGATAAAAAGCGTAGCTCTTACGACCGCCGCGCTGAAGTCTGATCTTTGTTGCCATTGTTTAAAATTTAATTTTAATTTGTGGTTTGAATTATGCTACTATCTCGTAATAGCGGCTGCAAAGGTACTAAGTTTATTTCGAACGCCGAAATTTTTTTTCTATTTATTTTCTTGTAATAGAGCGAGTTTGGCTTGTTTTTATGTAAATGCTGCTTTGTTTTCACAATAATATCCTTCATTTTGCAAGAATACCGTCTTGTTTTTACAAGAAAAAAGGATATATAGCCCACCATACAAAACAAGGCTATATATCCTTTCTTCTTTACTTTGTTTCTATCTCTTCCTTCATGTCGATGAACTGTCGCTTGCTGTCGTAGAATTCGTACTGCAGGAAAGCGAGTTTCTGTGAGGGAACGATGTGTACTCCCAGTCCGTATTTCATCTGCCACTTTCTCTTCAGCGAGACGAGTCCCTTGTTGATGTAGGCAGCCACGTATGGGTGTACGTGCAGATAGAATGTCTTTATTCCAATCTTGTTGACAAGCCTGTCAATCTTACTTTCAAGCTGGTCGGTGAAGATGATGCTCGACTTTATCTTTCCCTTGCCGAAGCAGGTGGGGCATACCTCTTCCACATTCACATCCATAGCCGGACGTACGCGTTGGCGTGTAATCTGCATGAGTCCGAACTTGCTCAGAGGTAGAATGTTGTGGCGGGCGCGGTCTTTCTGCATGTTCTTGCACATGCGTTCGTAGAGCAGCTGTCGGTCTTCGGCGAGGTTCATGTCGATGAAGTCGACAACGATGATGCCTCCCATGTCGCGCAGTCGCAGCTGTCTTGCCAGCTCGTCTGCGGCTCCGAGGTTCACGTCCAGTGCGTTAGCCTCTTGTCCGTTGTCCGAGTGCGAACGGTTGCCGCTGTTCACGTCTACCACGTGCAGGGCCTCCGTGTGCTCGATGATAAGATAAGCGCCGTGCTTGTAGTTGACGGTTTTGCCGAAGCTGGATTTAATCTGCTTAGTTACGTTGAAATTGTCGAAGATGGGAACTGTTCCTGTATACAACTTAACGATGTTTGCTTTCTCTGGGGCAATGAGTGAAACATAGTTTTTAACTTCGTGGAAAACATTCTCGTCGTTGACGTATATGTTTTCATAGGTGGGATTGAACAAATCCCTTAATAATGCTACAGCTCTACCTGTCTCTTCGAAGATCAACTGTGGACGTTTCTGGGTTTTCTGCACCTTTACGAGTGCGTCTTCCCATCTCTTTGTCAGAACTTTTAGTTCTGCATCCAGCTCTGCTACGCGTTTGCCCTCAGCTACAGTTCTCACAATGACGCCGCAATTCTTCGGCTTGATGCTGTTGATGAGTTGTTTCAGTCGCGCGCGCTCTTCTCCGCTTTTGATTTTTGTCGATACCGAAACTTTATCGCCGAAAGGCATGAGTACGAGGTAGCGTCCTGCGAAGCTGAGTTCGCCCGTAAGGCGCGGACCTTTTGTAGATATCGGTTCCTTCACGATCTGAACCAACACCTCCTGTCCCACGGTGAGTGTGCTCTGTACGCTTCCGTCCTTTCTGAGGTCGGGCATCTTTGTAGCCTTGGCAAAAGGATAAAGTTTCTTTCTGTCGCTTTGTACCTGTTTGAGGTACTTTTCGTAAGAATTGAATTGGTTGCCTAAATCAAGATAGTGGAGAAAGGCATCACGTTCGTAGCCCACGTCAACGAAACTTGCGTTCAGTCCAGGCATGAGCTTTTTTACTTTTGCAACATAGATGTTTCCAACAGAGAATGATACAGACCTTGGCTCAGTCTGATATTCCACGAGTCGCTTGTCTTCGAGCAGCGCAATGGAAATTTCATTCTGTTGTACATCGATTACAACTTCGCTGGTCATTTCTCTTTTGTTTTTCTGAATTTAGGTACTTTCTTTAATTTTGATATAAAAGCATGGGGGCGCATCAAAATTATTGCTGATGCAATGGGTTTTTGACGCGCCCCCATATCGGAACTGACCCTTATGGGCAGGCTTTCTTACTTGCTCTTATGTCTGTTCTTGCGTAATCTCTTTTTACGCTTGTGAGTAGCCATCTTGTGTCCCTTTTTTTTCTTTCCGTTTGGCATAGCTTTAAATTTTTTGTTGTTTAATATTAATATTAATGATGTTTTCTTTCCTTGTTCAAATGAATGCGGGTTGGGGTTTACTTCTCCATAGTGGCGTTCTTCATCTCCTCAATGAAGCACTTAGCCGGCTTGAAGCTTGGCTGATCGTGTGCGCCGATTTTCATTGTTGTCTTCTTGAGTATGTTTCTCGCTGTCTTAGCGGCGCGATGCTTAACGATGAAACTTCCAAATCCACGCAGGTACACATTCTCTTTCTTTGTCAACAAACTGTTTTTGATATTCTCCATGAAGCTTTCTACGACTACTGATACGTCTTTCTTCTGTAATCCGGTGCTTTCTGCAATCTTGTTGATGATATCTGCTTTAGTCATTTGAATGTATTATATTATTATTTCTTTTGTTATTACCTTTTACTAAGGACGTGCAAAGATACGAGTTTTTCGTGTTATACGAAAATTTCTTGATAACTTTTTTGAGTTATTGCGCAATATTTGCCCTCCGAACTCATTAATTTTCACGTTGTTAAGCATCGGGTATGGCAGGAAAGGGCTTTCGCGTGCCGTAAGTTCTACTTCATTTCCGGCACAATGGCGAAGAATTCGGCGTCTTCTGCGGTGCGGTTCTCAGCGCAATGTGTGTGTCCGCACGGGCAGTAGTGAACCTCTCCGGCGCGCACGGTCTCTTCTTTTCCGTCGCATACGAAGGTTATCTCACCTTTTATTATATACATCACCTCGCAGTTGCCTTCGTGTGTGTGCATACCTATAGAGCTTCCGGGTGTCAGTATGTTGCGCATTATCTTCACCTTGCCATCGTCGGCTGCGCGCATGATGAGCTTGCCGTTGCCGCCCTTGAAGTTCTCCACTACTTTTTCTTCTGTTTTCTCAAAATCGATAATCATATTATGCCTCCTTGTTTTAAATATGAATCTTTTAGGCGTGATGTTTTGCCTGTTTTTTCTTTAAGAGCACGTTCAGCGAGCATATTATCGTAGCCACAACGAGCAGCGCCAGCGCCACCTGTTCTGCCGACTTCACCGCCGTCGTAAGCTGCCATCCTGCGGCGATGCCGAGGAAGAGTCCGCCGTCGCTCGAGAGGAAGTAGGTGCTCTCGGCTGTCGAACGCTGGCAGTGGTCGCAGCTGTTGAGCAGCTTGTAGAGCTGTTCTGACGAGCTGAGCGCTATGCCGAATCCGAAGAGCATCGGCTTCAAGGTAGCGTCGAACACGTCGTCGTGTGCGAACATTGCGAGAATGGCTATTATCGCCAGTGCGTTTCCTACGGCTGAGGCGAAGCGTGCGTTCTTTACGGCTGGTATGTGCAGCGCGAGTGCCGCCACTACGAAGCCCGCCATCACCGACGAGCAGAACTCCACCGTCATGCGTGTTGTCATCATTATGCCGAGCGCCGCTGTGATGAGCGCTATTACGAGTGCTATCGTTGCGCCGCGCGGCAGGAAGAAACGGTCTATCGAAACCATATGCACACCCTCCTCAGGGGCGCGGAACGGGAATTTCACGCACATCACGAGCACGGCTGAAGCGAGCGACATTGCTGCTCCGACTATGTAGAACAGTGACCCGTGCAGCTCGTCGCGCAGCAGCAGCGCCAATATCGGGCCTACTATCACCGTCAATCTTGATATCCATATTGCCGTATAGTTGGCGTCGGTGCGGTGGCACGATTCGGTCTTGTCTATGAGTAGCGTGCACGAGAGTACGCGCTTGGCTGTGCCGAACACGGCGCCGCTCGCAAAGCATACTGCCAGGAGCGTGTATTCTTCTATCTCGCGCACAATCGGCTGCTCCCTGAACTCGAACGCTGAGAGTCCGAGAATGGTTGCGCCGAGGCATATCGCCGAAATGAAGAATACCTTGTTGCGGCGGTAGTTTTGTATTAGCCAACTGCCGAAAAAGCCTGATATACAAACGCCTATGATGAATGCGACGATTGTAAGACATGCCAGATAGCTGCTTGCGTAGTCCTCTGCAGTGAGGCGGAATGGCAGCAGCGGTATGGTCATGTAGCACGATATGCACAACAGCAGTTCGGCTATTGTGAGGAGTGTGAACTCGCGGTTCCACAATCGGTCGTAAGTGGGTGTGTATTGAGTGTCCATGTCTTAGTATGACTCGTTCTCGTTAGGGAAGTCCGTCGACTTTACGTCTGCAACGTATCTGCCTACGGCGTCGGTTATGATAGAGTGGAGGTCGGCGTACTGGCGCAGGAACTTCGGCTTGAAGCCCTTGTTCATGCCGAGCATGTCGGCATATACGAGCACCTGTCCGTCGCATTTGTTGCCAGCTCCGATGCCGATGGTGGGGCAGCTTACGGCTGCCGTAACCTTTTCGGCGAGGTCTGCCGGTATCTTCTCGAGCACAATGCTGCAGCATCCTGCCTCTTCGAGCGCCTTTGCGTCGGCTATGAGCTTCTCTGCTTCAGCCTCCTCCTTGGCGCGCAAGCCGTATCCGCCGAACTGGTGAACGCTCTGCGGAGTGAGTCCGAGGTGTCCGCATACGGGTATGCCCGCAGCCACGATCTTTTTGATCATCGGAGCTATCTCTGCTCCGCCTTCGAGCTTCACGCCGTCTACGCCAGCCTCCTTCATGATGCGTACGGCGTTGCGTATGCCGTCCTCTTCTGATATTTGGTAGCTGCCGAAGGGCATGTCGCACACCACGAAGGCGTGCTCTGTAGCGCGAGCCACGGCGCGCGCGTGGAAAATCATCTCGTCAACGGTGATGGGGAGTGTCGTGGCGTTGCCGTGCATCACGTTCGATGCAGAGTCGCCAACGAGTATTGTGTCGATGCCAGCTTGGTCGAGAATCGATGCTGTGGTGTAGTCGTAGGCTGTGAGCCATGAAATCTTCTCACCACATTTCTTCATTTCAAAAAACAGGGGTGCAGTTACTTTTTTCTTACTTGAACTTAAATATTCTGCCATTTCTAAATGTTGTTGTATTTCAAATATCGGGCAAAATTACAACAATTTACGTAAATGGCAAAGCGAACACCGCTTTATCTGCACTTTTTGTACCATTCTACGAGGTTTGCGCGCGGCACTCCTTGCCCTACCATGGTGTCGAGGTCTTCGCGCGCCTCCTTCTTGCGGCCCGTGAGCAGGCGCACGTTGGCACGGTTCAGACGGTAGTCGGTGTTTTTAGGGTCGAGCTCTATGGCGCGTGTAAAGTCGTACTCCGCCGGCGTGTACATCTTGCGCTCTATCTCTATTCCGCCTCGCGCGGCGTATGCCACGGCGTTGTTCGGGTGCTGTGCCACCAGTGTGTTTATCTGGTTGAACGCCTCGGTGGGTCGGTTGTCCTTCTGGTTGAGCAGCGCCAGACCCAGCATCGCCTCGAAGTGACCAGGCACTATGCGCAGCAGGTTCTCGTAGTCGAGACGTGCAAACTTGTATCTGCCCTGTCGCTCGTTGACGTATGCGCGGTAGAACAGCGCGGCGATGTTCTTCTCGTCGCAGCGCAGCACGAAGTCGTACTCCTCCTGGGCGTAGCGCCATTGCTCCAGTTCGATGTTCCAAGCCGCCTTCTTCATGCGCAGCTCGAGCGAGTCGGGGTGGAATGCCAGCACCTGCACCGCTGCCGAAAGGCTGTCGCGCAGGTCTGAACGGGTTTGTGCTGTGGCGCCGTTGGCGGTTGCGATGCCGAGTATAAGTGCTAAAATCAGTTTTCTCATATACATATATAATAATGTGTGTGCTTCAGGTCTCCTGTTGCAGCCCTTTTGGAGCGTTTGCGCCAAGGCTTCGGGAAACTCGCTGCGAAATTATACAGAATAATTCATGCGTGCAAGTCTTTTATACATTCTTGTTTTTAAATGTAAAAGAATTAAGTTTATTTGTCGTTTCTTCGGTTTCTCTCGTCGTGCTCCGTACGCCGCCCGATCAGATTGCGTCCGCCGTCCGATCGGTTTCCGTCCGCCGTCCGATCGGTTTCCGTTCGCTGCACGATGACTTTTCTTAAGGCTTCAGGGGGAAACCACTAACCACTTATAGGGTAAATCCTACGCTCTAATATGAAAATTCCCTTGCTTTTATGTTTTCTTTGGCGTAACTTTGCAATATCAAAAAACAACAGTTAATAACTTAATAGCTTACGATTATGAAAAGATTAGTATTGACACTCGCCGTAGCTCTCGTAACGGCACTCTCTGCAAGCGCACAGCGACTCGCCAATATTCAGGTAGAGGCTCGTTTCATAACCGACAAGATGGTTCTCGAACTCGGACTCACGAATGTGCAGCGCAACAACATCATGCGTCTCAACCTCGACTATCTCGACGCTATCAACAGCTATCGCGACTTAAACGGCAGGGCATGGAAGCACCGCAACAAGGAGTTGCGCCGCATGATGAGCGACAGCCAGTGGAGACGCTACCGCGAGGCTTATTACTTCTATCAGCCTATAAGCTGGCGCGACAACGCCTACGTACACAACATCTACACCAGGTATCCAGAAAGAGTGGTTGTCGTACACGAGTCGTGCAAGCCCTGCAAGCACCACAAGCATTACGAGTCGTGCAAGCACCACAAGCATCACAAGCACGACAAACATTACAAGCACCATAAGCACGACAAGCACGACAAACATTACAAGCACTATAAGCACGAGAAGCACCATAAGCACGACAAGTATCGTAAATACGATAAGGACGACCGGTATAAGAAGCACCCGTTCGGAAGTCGTCGTTAGTGAAAAATGATTAAAAAACATACGCAATAACTCTTGATTTATTCATAACACTTAACTTTGTATTCTTAAGTACGCAGAGCGACGAAAGTCCTCTGCGTTTTTAACGTATTTATGAACCAAGTAATAATGATGTATTATGACTTTTTTCAAGAGCCAGTATCTATTGACTGCAACACTTGTAGCTCCGCTCTTCTCTTTCGCCACTGAAGCAAGTGCCCAGACAGCAAAGCGTTTCGTGGTGAAGGGCGTGGTAGCCGACGCTACGACGAAAGAAGGCGAGCAGTACGCCACCATGAAAATCACATCGCAAACCGATTCTACATCCACCGCCGCACTTGCTGTATCGGAGGCTGATGGCTCTTTCAACATGACTCTGAAGAAGGCGGGCAGCTATCGCCTCTACGTGAACGCAATGGGCAAGCAGCCCATCGTGCGCAACTTTGTCGTGTCTGACAGCAAGCCCATAGCCGCGCTCGACACATTATATATAAAGGAGGCTTCGCACATGCTGGGTGCCGTGGAGATCGTGGCGCAGAAGCCGCTCGTGAAAGCCGACATCGACAAGATTACGTACGACATAGAGGAAGACCCCGACTCTAAGACCAACAACATACTGGAGATGCTGCGCAAGGTGCCGATGGTGACGGTAGACGGCGACGGCAATATAAAGGTGAACGGCAGCTCGGGTTTCAAGGTGTACGTCAACGGACGACCTAACAGTATGATGTCGAACAACCCGAAGGAGGTGCTGAAGAGTATGCCTGCGTCGTCGATAAAGAAGGTAGAGGTGATTACAAACCCTGGTCCGAAGTACGATGCGGAGGGCGTGGGCGGCATCCTAAACATCGTGACTGTAGGCAAGGGCATTGAGGGTTACACCGTGACCACTAACGGCGGAGTGTCGAATGCTGATGTTGATGCGGGCATGTATGCTACGGTGAAGCAGGGTAAGCTCACCGTCAGCGGAACCTACTCGTACAACTACTACGACGGACGCAACTCGCATGGCGACTACAGCAGTCTGTTCACGGGCGACCCGTCTACGCCCTCTGCGTCCAACCGATACGCTACGAGCGACAGCCGTTCGTATAACCACTCGCACTCGGGCAACTTCGAAGCGAGCTACGATGTGGACACGCTGCGACTCGTGACAGCCTCGTTCGGTATCTGGACTAATCGGTCACATTCGCACAGCCTGGCAAGAAGAAACGCTACGTCGCCGCTGTCGGGCGCAACGCTCTATTCGTATAGCGACGGCGGACGCGGTGTCTCGGATAATACGTATCTCTACGGCAATGTCGACTATCAGCGCCTCTTCAAGCGGAAGGGGCGTATGCTTACGTTCTCCTACAAGATAAGCGGAGGCACCAATGGCGGCGACAACTATTCGTCTTACGATGTGGCAGAAGCTACCGACGAGTGGCTGCCGCTCGTGAAGCGCTTGTCTGACGAGCATATCGAAAGCAACGGACGAAGCATGGAGCACACGTTGCAGGTAGACTATACTACGCCTATCGGCAAGGCGCACAACGTGGAGGTAGGTGCAAAATACATATTGCGCGACAATCGTTCGGACGACGACCGCTATGTGCGTCAGAACGGAACCGACGGCGAATACACGTTCGACGAACAGTATTCGTCGCACTATCGTCACGAGAACGACATCCTCGCCGCTTACTTGGGTTACGGCTTAAGATTAGGCAATCTGTCGGGACGACTTGGCGCACGCTACGAGCACACGTTCCAGAAGATAAAGTATGAGTTAGGCGAGGGCGAGAACTTCTCTACGGGGTTCGACGATGTGGTACCATCGGCAAGCGTGGGCTACCGCATAAACGACGAGAACAATCTGCGATTCGGCTACAATATGCGTATATACCGACCGGGCATCTGGTCGCTCAATCCGTATCTCAACCAGACTAACCCCGAAGCGCTACAGCAGGGTAACCCTAATCTGGTGAGCGAGAAGAACCACAACGTGCAATTGACCTACAGCTACTTTGCTGCTAAGTTCTCCGTTAGTTGCACCATGCGCTACAGCTTCACGAACAACAATATTTCAAGCGTTACGTCGCTCGTGGAGGACAACACTATCGAGAGCGTGAAGAACCCGACGGGCAAGCTCGTCAGCTACACTACGTACCGCAACATCGGACGCACACAGACTGCGTCGCTGTCGAGCTATGTCAATTGGAACATCTTCAAGAACACACGCCTGACCATGAATCTTTGGGGTGACTATTCCGACTACAACGACCGTCAGCAGCTGCACAACTATGGCTATTACGGTTCGGCGTATGTGGGCGTGCAGCAGACGTTGCCTAAGAGTTGGAGAGTGAATGTTGGTTTCTATGGTTGTACGAGCAATCCCAATCTCCAATCGAAGACGGAGGGCATGTACAACTATAACTTGAATGTGCAGAAGTCGTTCCTCAAGGATAGGCTCAACTTCAACTTGTATGCAAGTAATTTCCTTGATGCAAAGCGCCATTATAAATCGACGGTCACAGGCGCGAACTTCATAACACATAGCGACTCGGCGTATAATCCGTGGCGCGTCGGCATAAACGTGAGCTGGCGCATCGGAGAATTGTCGTCGGGCGTCAAGAAGGTGGCGCGATCTATCTCTAACGACGACGTTAAGAGCGCAGAAGGTGGTGGAAAGTAAGCACTATTCCACCAACTCGCGTCTCTTTGCCTCCTTGAGGCGTTGTTCCACTTCGTCGGGCGACACCGTGCCGGTTATCAGACTCTTCACCCACACGCTGAGGGCGAAGCAGACAATGGTGATAACCGCACTCACCACCCATTTGAGCAGCTCGTTCTGCAGCGGCACGTTGTTTATAGACACTATGCCTGCCACTACGGGTATGCCAAACAGAATAAGGTCGGCGCCGGAGTGTATCTTGAAATTCTCTTTCGCATGGCGATACTCGTCGTTTTTGTCGAGTATCGTCATGCGATTTTCTTTCCAGTAGGTTTCAAATTCCTTGTCAGTCATGCTATTGTACTTTTGTCATGTGATAGCCAAGGCTGCGCAATTCTACGGCAATGCCCATCAGATACATCTGGTGTAGCGCCGCTACAAATGTGCGGAACGCCTCCTTTGAGCCAGCCTCAAGGCGCATGCGGCAGAGCTTGTTGTAGGTGCGTGCAGCGCATTCGCCCACCACGTTGTTCACCACTTCGTGCTCTTTTGCGTCGAGGCAAAGCACCTTATCGCAGATATAATCGTCCATGTGGTCGAAGTCGATGCGGTCGCGTAGGTAGGCGTAGAGGTCGGTCACCTTAGAGTAGGTAGTCCATTCTACATCCCAATACTTTGCGAGTGCCATGCCCACGTACATTATCCAGCCGAACGCCACACGCGGATATTCGCCGTTGAACTCGCGTATGGCGTCGGGCATGTAGCTCTGAGCTATCGGCTGCCACAACTCTTCGAGGTCGGGAGCTTCGGGCAGACGCTCGTCAATCATGTCTACAGAGAGCAGAAACTGATGGAGGTCGTCGCGGAAAAGCAGCTCCTTGTCTTCGTTGTTTGTCATTTCCATATTGGCTTAAATCTTGTCGAGAGCCTGCTTGATATCATCGAGGATGTCTTCTGCGTCCTCAATGCCTACAGAGAGACGGATAAGGTCGGGCGCGATACCTGCCTCGCGCAACTGCTCGTCGGAGAGCTGACGGTGGGTGTGGCTTGCAGGGTGGAGCACGCAGGTGCGGGCGTCAGCCACGTGGGTCACGATGTTAATCATGTCGAGCGAGTCCATGAAGCGGATTGCTGTCTCGCGGTCGCCCTTAAGTCCGAATGCTATTACGCCGCAAGAGCCGTTTGGCAGATACTTCTGTGCGAGTTCGTAATATTCGTCGCCCGGCAGACCGCAGTAGTGTACCCATGCCACACGCTCGTCAGCCTTTAGGAACTCGGCAACGCGCTGTGCGTTCTCGCAATGTTGCTTCATGCGCAGGTGGAGCGACTGCAAGCCGAGGTTGAGGATGAACGAGTTCATCGGAGCAGGGATAGAACCGAGGTCGCGCATGAGCTGAGCCACGAGCTTTGTGATGTAGCCCATCTTGCCGAACGCCTTGACGTAGGTGAGTCCGTGGTAGCTCTCATCTGGTGTGCAGAGACCGGGGAACTTCTCGGCATTAGCCATCCAGTCGAAGTTGCCGCTGTCTACAACCACGCCACCAACCTGGCTCGCTGTGCCGTCCATGTACTTGGTAGTGCTGTGTGTGACGATGTCTGCGCCCCATTCAAACGGGCGGCAGTTGATAGGTGTAGCGAATGTGTTGTCGACAATAAGAGGCACACCGTTCTTGTGGGCGATGCGTGCAAACTTCTCGATGTCGAGCACAGCGCAACCAGGGTTGCTGATTGTCTCGCCGAACACTACCTTTGTGTTCGGGCGGAATGCCTTCTGTATCTCCTCCTCAGATGCGTTCGGATTAACGTAAGTACACTCGATGCCGAGCTTCTTCAGCGTAACGCCGAAGAGATTGTATGTTCCGCCATAAATCTCGTTGGATGTTACGATATGGTCGCCAGCCTCGCAGATGTTGAATACAGCGTAGAAATTGGCAGCCTGACCAGAACTGGTGAGCACAGCGCCAACACCGCCCTCGAGCTGCGCAATCTTCTTTGCAACAGCGTCGTTGGTCGGGTTCTGCAGGCGTGTGTAGAAATAGCCCTCCTTCTTCAAGTCGAAGAGCATAGCCATCTCCTCTGAGTTGTCATACTTGAATGTCGTACTCTGTATGATAGGTACCTCAATAGGTTCGCCGTTCTTTGGTTCATAACCGCCCTGCACACAAAGTGAAGCGGTGCGAAGTTTCTTTTCCATGTTCTTGTTTGTTGATTATTTTTAATGTATGATTTATATCTTTATATCCTTATATCTTTATGATTTGTATTTCTTTTTACTCTTTTACCTTTTTACTTTTATCAGACTTTCATAAGGTTGCTCATCACCATGTCGCTCACAAAAAGTCCTTTGCGTGTGAGTCGCAGGTGGTCGTCAGCGATTTCAAGAAGTCCGCCGTCAATATCGTTCTTAGCTGAGCGCAGAGCATAGTTGCGATACTCTGGTTTCAGACGCATCAGGTCTACACCTTCGCATGTACGCATGGCAGTTGTGATGATGTCATCGTAGTGGGTGTCGTCGTCAATACGTTCGCTTTCAGACGGTAGGTTGTCGCTTTCTATTGCGCTGACGTATTCTTTAATATCGGCTACGTTCCAGCTGCGTGTCAGTAGGTTATACGAATGAGCGGCGGCTCCGAAGCCTAAGTAGGGCGTGTCGTTCCAGTAGCTGCTGTTATGTATGGCGCGATAGCCCGGAAGGCAGAAGTTGCTTATCTCGTAATGCTCGTAACCGTTAGCCGAAAGCGTGTCCATAAGCATGGTATACATAGCCAGGCAAGTGTCGTCGTCGGTCTGTTGCACCTTGTCGTTCTGAAGCATAAGGTAGAGTGGGGTGCCTTCCTCGTACATAAGGCTGTAGGCAGAAATATGATTGGGGCGAAGCTTCAAGGCTGCGTCCAAATCGTTCTGCCAGTCGTTCAATGTCTCGTTGGGGAAACCGAACATAAGGTCGATACTGATGTTGTCTATGCCGGCACGGCGTATTGTTTCGACGGCTTTGGCGGCTTGTGCAGCATTGTGGCGACGGCGTATAAAGCGCAGACGTTCGTCGCTGAATGTCTGCACGCCAAGACTGATGCGGTTCACGCCGAGGTTGCGCACAGCGGAAATAAGTTCTGTGGTGACATCATCGGGATTCATCTCTATCGTTATCTCACGGGTTTTGCAAGGGAAAACCGCTTTTGTCGTGTTGATGATTCGTGAGAGATCGTCGATGGAGAGTGTGGAGGGCGTGCCGCCGCCAATGTAAACAGTATCAATTGTACATTCATGGTCGGGATAGAGCGCTTTAAGCTCACCGCTACGCATGTGCATCTCCTTCAAAAGTGCGTCCACGTAGCGTGTGCGCCAGTCTTTTGCTGTCGTACTATAAAAGCCGCAATAGATACAGCGGCTTTCGCAAAATGGTATATGAATGTATAATCCTGCTTTCATTCGCTATATAATAAGGTGTATGCTGTCTGACACCTCGTTTAGTGCGTGCAAAATTACTAATAAGTTTAAAATTTTGATTAGTTTTTGTGCATTTCTTTTGGAAATACCGCATAAATGTTTAATTTAGTAAGCGGATAGACACCCGCCCCAAAGTCAATCCGCCTGAATTTATTATTAACCATTTAAAACCTGAAGAATATGAGGGTCTATCAAACAAATGAGATTAAGAACATTGCCCTTTTAGGCAGTGCGGGTAGCGGCAAGACCACCCTTGCCGAGTCTATGATTTATGGTAGTGGTATTATCAAGCGCCGTGGTACGGTGGAAGCAAAGAACACGGTGAGCGACTACTTCCCGGTAGAACATGAGTATGGTTACTCGGTGTTCCCCACAGTGTTCCATGTAGAGTGGAACAACAAAAAGCTTAACATTATTGATTGTCCGGGTTCTGATGACTTCATCGGTGGCGCAATCACAGCCCTCAACGTAACCGATCAGGCTGTTATCCTTATTAACGGTCAGTACGGTCCTGAGGTTGGTACACAGAACAACTTCCGTTATACCGAAAAACTTCACAAGCCGGTTATCTTCCTTATCAACCAGTTGGATTCTGACAAGTGCGATTTCGATAATGTCATAGCTAACATGAACGCTATCTACGGCTCTAAGTGTGTTCAGATTCAGTATCCGGTTAGCACAGGCCCTGGCTTCAATGCTATCATCGACGTGCTTCTGATGAAGATGTACACATGGGGACCAGAAGGTGGTATGCCTACTATCGTTGATATCCCTGCAGAGGAGATGGATAAGGCAATGGAGCTTCATAAGTCTCTCGTAGAGGCTGCGGCTGAGAACGACGAAACTCTTATGGAGAAATTCTTCGAAGAGGAGACTCTCTCTGAGGACGAGCTGCGCGAAGGCATCCGCAAGGGACTCGTTACACGTTCTATCTTCCCAGTGTTCTGCGTTTGTGCAGGCAAGGATATGGGCGTTCGCCGTTTGATGGAGTTCTTGGGCAATGTTGTGCCTTTCGTAAGCGAAATGCCAAAGCTTCACAATACACGTGGTGAGAAGATTGTCGCTGATTTAAACGGACCGGAGTCTGTTTGTTTCTTCAAGACAGGTTTGGAGCCGCATATCGGTGAGGTAAGCTATTTCAAGGTTATGAGCGGCAAGATCAAGTCGGGTGATGACTTGACAAACGCTGATCGTGGCTCAAAGGAGCGTATCGGTCAGATATTCGCTTGCGCTGGTGCTAACAGAATACCAGTGGACGAACTCGTTGCCGGCGATATCGGTTGCACAGTTAAGTTGAAAGATGTAAAGACAGGAAACACCCTCAATGGTAAAGATTGCGAATGGCGCTTTGACTTTATCAAATACCCTAACCCTAAGTTCTCACGTGCAATCAAGGCTGTCAACACAGCAGAAACAGAAAAACTTATGTCGGCTTTGCTGCGCATGCATCAGGAAGATCCGACATGGCTCGTTGAGCAGAGCAAGGAGCTGCGCCAGACCATCGTACGCGGTCAGGGCGAGTTCCACCTCCGCACATTGAAGTGGCGTCTCGAGAACAACGAGAAGCTCGCTATCAAGTTTGAGCCGACACGCATACCTTATCGCGAGACTATCACAAAAATGGCGCGCGCTGAGTATCGTCACAAAAAGCAGTCGGGCGGTGCTGGCCAGTTCGGTGAGGTTCATCTCATCGTTGAGCCGTACGCTGAAGGTATGCCCGATCCTACATCTTACAAGATCAATGGACAGGAGTTTAAGATCAATATCAAGGGTCGCGAAGAGATTAACTTGGAATGGGGCGGCAAACTCGTATTCATCAACTCTGTTGTCGGTGGTGCTATTGATGCACGCTTCATGTCTGCTATCCTCAAGGGTATCATGGACCGCATGGAGCACGGACCGCTGACCGGTAGCTATGCACGTGATGTGCGTGTTATCGTTTATGACGGCAAGATGCACCCGGTTGACTCTAACGAACTTTCGTTCATGCTGGCTGCACGCAATGCGTTCTCTGCAGCGTTCAAGGAGGCAGGACCGAAGATTCTGGAGCCTATCTACGACCTCGAGGTTTACGTACCGAGCGACTACATGGGTGATGTGATGTCTGATCTCCAGGGACGCCGCGCTCTCATCATGGGTATGGATAGCGAGGCTGGTTATCAGAAACTTCAGGCTAAGATACCATTGAAGGAACTCAGCAACTACTCTATCTCATTGAGCAGCTTGACAGGCGGCCGCGCTTCGTTCACAACCAAGTTCGCAAGCTACGAGCTTGTACCGAACGATCTGCAGCAGAAACTTATCGAAGAACACGCAGCAGAGGCTGAGGAAGAAGAATAATCGATTATTGTTTTTTATATCAAAGACCGTTCTTGTGCGCTTCTCGCACAAGAACGGTCTTTTGCGTTGTATTAATACATTTTAAAAAAGTATCGATTATTTGCCTTTTTCTCTATTTTACTGTAACTTTGCATGTATGAAAAGATTTTTTTACATACATATATATATAATATTGGCAGGACTGTTTTTCTATACTCCTGCATTCTCTCAAAACAACCTTGTACAATGCGAAGATACTTGCACTCATGTGCATGGCATTGACTTGAGCCATTATCAAGGTGAAGTGTTTTGGGAGGCGGTAGGCAACAACTCAAAAATGGCATATGTGTACTTGAAGGCAACTGAGGGTGGCGACCGTATTGACCATATGTATGAGCAGAATATAGAACTGGCTCATAAGTATGGCTTAAAGGTTGGCTCATATCATTTCTTCAGACCGAAAACAGAACTCTCAAAGCAGCTGAAGAACTTCAAGACACAGTGTCGCCCAAGTCAGCAGGACTTGATTCCGATGATTGATATTGAGGTAAAGCAGGGCATGAGTACGGAAGCTTTTCGCGATTCGGTGGCTAAGTTTCTTGATATGATTGAAGAAACCTATCATCAGAAGCCTCTTATATATACCGGTACCAACTTCTATAACAAAAACCTTGTCGGACTGTTGGATGGTTATAAACTGATGATTGCCCAATATTCTGCCAACGAGCCGATATTGGCTGACGATAAAGACTATATATTGTGGCAGTATACCGGAAAGGGATACATTGATGGCGTAAGAGGATATGTAGACAAGAGCAGGTTTATGGGCAGACACGGTCTTCGTGAACTTAAATATCAAAGGCGTAGATAATCTCAAAGGTATTGTGGCTCTCGAATACGTTGACTGTCTAATGCTTGATATTGTACAATCAATAAGATAAAACATTAAAGGATAATTCATTTAAATTAAGAAAATGGCAATAATCAAATGCCCTGAATGTAATCAGGAAATTAGCGACAAAGCTCCGGTATGTCCCTCGTGTGGTGTGCCAATCGCAGGACATGTAGTAACTTGTCCGCAATGTGGATACACGTATTTTAATAATAATACAGAATGTCCGCATTGCCACCATAAATCTGCTGCGGAAAGCGTGGTAGGTGGTGTACAACCGGCGGAAAGTGAAAACGAACAAAAGACATCGCGTTCGAATAACAACAGAACCGTCATTGCTGTTGTTGTATTAATTGTTCTTGTTTTGGGAGGAGTGTTGTATGCTTTCTACAGAAATGCTCAAGGCGACAAGGAAGAAGCTGCTTACGAGTATGCTCTCTCAAGCAACGACCCGCAGGTGCTGCAAAACTATCTTGACACCTATACAGATGCACCTGAAGCACACCGCGACTCTATCTCAGCGCATCTTGAGTACTTCGCACAACTCGACAGAGATTGGACTAACGTTGTGGTGAGTGGTTCGAAAAGCGACTTTGAAAGATACATTAAGCAGCATCCGAATTCTCCGTTCTGTCAGATTGCACAGCACAAGATAGACTCTATTGACTGGTCGAATGCTGATGCTACGAACACTATTGAGGCTGTTCAGCTTTATTTGGAGCAGCATTCTGATGGTGAGCACTTCGATGAGGCTAACGATAAATTGAAGACTCTTAATGCAAACACCGTAAGTCCTGAGGATAAAATCTTGATCGGTGCGGTGTTTGACGGGGTATTCAAGAGTATGAATAATCGTGATGAGGAAGGATTGATGAATTCTTTCAATCCGCTTATCGGCAAATTCCTCGGCAAGACAAATGCCACACGCAGCGATGTTGCTACTTTCTTGCATAAAATATACAAGAACGATGTGGCTTCAATGACATGGATGTCGCTTGAAGACTATAAAATAACAAAGAAGGAAGTAGGCGACCAGCAGTATGAATATACCGTTGCTTTCTCTGCATTGCAGAAGGTGGAGCATACAGATAACGGCTCAATCGAGACAAGATTCCGCTTCAATGCTAAGGTGAATCCTGATGGCAGAATAACAGAGTTGAACATGACAAAGATTTTAGAGTAAAATAAATGAAAAAAAATAGTTGGGTAACGACTATTGTTTCATTTTTTATAGCTAACTTTGTAATATTAAGTAGAAACTTAAATTATTAATAACGTTAACATACATTTATATTATGGGAGACAACAAAGAACTCATAAAGCAGTGTGAGGAGAGAGCACAGCAGTGGCTTACTCCGGCTTTTGACGAGGAAACACGTAAAGAGGTGCAGGCAATGCTTGATGCAGAGGATAAGTCTGCGCTTATCGATGCATTCTATCAGAATCTCGAATTTGGTACTGGTGGTTTACGTGGCATTATGGGTGCTGGTACAAACCGCATGAACAAGTACATCGTTGGTATGGCTACACAGGGCTTTGCCAACTATATATTGAAGGCTTTCCCAGGCGAAGAGAATCTTTCAGTTGTTGTAGGTCACGACTGCCGCAACAATTCGCGCCTCTTTGCTGAGACTGTTGCTGCTATCTTCTCTGCAAACGGCATCAAGGCTTATTTGTTCGAGGGACTCCGTCCTACACCAGAGATTTCTTTTGCTATCCGTGAACTCGGAGCAAAGGCTGGTGTGAACGTTACAGCTTCTCACAACCCGAAAGAATACAACGGTTATAAGGCATACTGGAGCGACGGCGCTCAGGTATTGGCTCCGCACGATAAGGGTATCATCGACGAGGTTAACAAGGTGACTATTGACGACGTAAAGTTCGAAGCTAACTGGGATAAGATTCAGATTATCGGTGGCGAGATGGACTTCGATTATATGACAGCTGTTCATTCTGCTATGATTGACCAGGATGTTATCAACCGCCAGAAGGATCTCAATATCGTTTATTCTGCAATGCACGGCACAGGTCGCGTTATCGTTCCTCTCTGCTTGCGCTCTTGGGGCTTCCAGAACATCAATGTTGTTCCTGAGCAGATGGTTGTTGACGGCAACTTCCCGACAGTTGTTTCTCCGAACCCAGAGAACGCAGAGGCTATGACACTGGGTATGAAGCTTGGTACAAAGCTCAATGCCGACTTGGTTGTAGCTACAGACCCTGACGCTGACCGTCTTGCTATTGTTTGCCGCGACGATAAGGGTGAGTGGATGATTATCAATGGTAACCAGACTTGCATGATGTTCTGCTACTACATCATCGAGAACAAAAAGAAGCTTGGCAAGCTGAAGCCGACAGACTTCCTTGTTAAGACTATCGTAACAACAGAGGTTATCGCTGAAATCGCTAAGAAGAACAATGTAGAGCTTCGCGACTGCTACACTGGCTTCAAGTGGATTGCACGTGAGATTGCTATCTCTGAGGGTAAGCAGGACTACATCGGTGGTGGCGAGGAGAGCTTCGGCTTCCTGCCTTACGACAAGGTTCGCGATAAGGACGCTCCAGCTTCAATCTGCCTTATCTGCGAGATCGCTGCTTGGGCTAAGGACCAGGGCAAGACTCTCTACGACCTCTTGATGCAGATTTATCAGGAGTATGGCTTCAGCAAGGAGTTCACAGTGAACGTAGTTCGCCCGGGCAAGACTGGCGCTGACGAAATCAAGCAGATGATGGCTGACTTCCGTGCTAATCCTCCTCAGGAGTTGGGTGGTAGCAAGGTGGTTCTCTGGAAGGACTATCAGGCTCTCACAACGACAAAGGCCGACGGCACTGTAGAGAAGCTCGATATGCCTACAACAAGCAACGTGCTCCAGTGGTTCTGCGACGACAACACTAAGGTTAGCGTTCGCCCATCGGGTACAGAACCTAAGATCAAGTTCTACATCGAGGTTAAGGATCCGTCATTCAAGTGTGCTGGTTGCTACGAGCGTTGCAGCAAGGCTGCCGACGAGAAGATCAAGGCAATCAAGAAGTCGCTTCATCTTGACTAATAGCAATGTTGCTTCTTCGGAAGCAGTTGCTTTGAATATACGATAATGATAAGTCCACTTAAAGATATGGCCTAACCGGACATTCCTTAAGTGGACTTTCTTTTTATCTTTTTCAACTCAAATCTTCATATTATATAATGATGAGAAAGACTCTGATTTCTATTCTTTGTCTGGTGGCATGTGCGTTTCATAGCATGACGTATGCTACCGACTTCGCCTCAAAGGTGAATACGCTCATAGGTACCGATTACACTGGTAATACTTATCCTGGAGCGCAGGTACCTTTTGGCATGGTGCAGCTCAGTCCTGACAACGGCTTGCCAGGATGGGACCGCATTGCAGGCTATTTCTATCCGGACAGCACTATTGCAGGCTTCAGCCACACCCACTTGTTGGGAACGGGTGCCGGCGATTTGTATGACATCTCGTTCCTGCCGGTGACGTTGCCGTATAATGAGGCGGAAGAGCCGTTGGGCATACACTCGCGTTTCACTCACAAGGACGAAACGGCACACGCAGGCTATTATCAGGTGCGCCTTACCGACTATGACATAAATGTAGAGCTTACAGCAACTCCGCGTTGCGGCGTACAGCGCTACACTTTCCCTAATGACGGCAAGGAGCGTATGGTTATACTCGATTTGAACAAGGCTATGAACTGGGATGCTACGGTTGACAGCAAGATAAACGTTGTCGATTCGTTCACAATCGAAGGCTATCGCTATTCGGATGGTTGGGCACGCAATCAGCGCGTTTGGTTCAGAACACGTTTTTCGCAGCCGATCAAGTCTGTAGAGATTGAGAGCAAGAAACTGCAGAACAATCCGAATGGGGTAGGCTGCATCGCTCGCTTCAAGTTTGCTACAGAGGGTTTCGACAAGTTGGTTGTTACAACAGCCTTGTCGCCTACGAGTCTTGAAGGCGCGCAGAAGAATCTTCAGGCTGAAGATAAGACCGACGATTTTGACGCCGTAAGACGACAGGCTGAAACGCTTTGGAACAATGAACTGGGCAGAATAGAGATAGAAGGAGCGTCAAAGTCGCAGGAGACAGTATTCTACACTTCGCTCTATCATGCCATGTCTGCACCTACGTTGCTCTGCGACGTAGACGGCACTTATCTCGGTGCCGACCGCAAGTTGCACAAGGCCGATGGTTGGAACAACTACGAGACATGCTCGTTGTGGGATACCTACCGCGCTGCACATCCGCTTTACGATATCCTCATGCCTGCAAGAGCCGGCGAGATGGTCAATTCGCTCATTGCGTTCAGCAAGGAGAACGGACGCCTGCCGATATGGAACATGTGGTCGTCGGAGACCGATATGATGATTGGTTACCATGCTGCCTCTGTCATTGCTGAGGCTATTCTGAAGGGTGTGCCTAATATCAATAAGGAGGAGGCGCTCGCAGAGTGCGTCAAGACAGCCAATCTTGACGACTATAGAGGCATCGGACTCTACAAGAAGCTGGGCTATGTGCCTTACGATGTGAAGGAACCTACACTCGGCGACGATTGGTCACTTTCGCGTACGCTTGAGTATGCCTACGACGACGCTTGCATCGCTGCGCTTGCCAAGTCGATGAACAAGACCGACGTCTATAAAGAGTTCAGCAAGCGCGCCAAGAACTATCGCAATGTGTATTGCAAGGGTTCTACGTTCATGCAGCCGCGCCATTCCGACGGCAGTTTCCAGCCGGCTTACTCGCCTGATGAATATACAGCGCACATCTGCGAGAGCAACGGCTGGCACTATATGTGGTCGGTGCAGCACGATATAAAAGGACTCGAAAAGCTCGTAGGCAAGAAGCGCTTTGCCGAGAAACTCGACAGTTTCTTCACCTATACGCCTGCTGCAAATGCCGAGCTGCCGCTGTTCAGCACAGGTATGATCGGTCAGTATGCGCATGGTAACGAGCCGAGCCATCACGCTGCCTACATCTTCAACAAGATTGGTCAGCCGCACAAGACCCAGAAGTATGTGCGCCAGATACTTAACGAACTCTACAACGACACGCCAGCCGGTCTGTGTGGAAACGAAGACTGCGGACAGACTTCCGCCTGGTATGTGTTCAGCGCATTGGGCTTCTATCCGTTGAATCCCGTCAGCTGCCAATATGAGGTCGGTTCGCCGCTTTTCCGCAACGCAACGATACACTTGGAGAACGGCAATACGTTCAAGATAGTGACAGAAGGCTATTCGCCCGAGAAGTATCTTGTAAAGGAAGTGCTGCTCAACGGCAAGCCGCTTCGCGAAACCGATATTTCGCATAATGACATCATGCAAGGCGGAACATTGACATTTGTGATGCAATAAACCCTATAAATAGTGTAAAAAATCTGAATGAATCAGTTTTTTTACACTATTTTTATTGTCGTATTAAAAGATTTTGTATCTTTGCAGAAACAAATTATCACTTTTAAAACGAAAGTTTATGACAAAATATCTACTCGTTATATTACTTGCTATTTTCATGATGGGTGCTCCCAGTTTTGCAAAGGCAGATTGTATGCCCGAGATAGAACTCATTGACAACGTGCAAAAGCCAGTTATCTCAATCGAGGACAATGTCGTGCGCATTACAGAGGCTTGTGGCATGACCATGAGTGTCTACAATCTTGCCGGTGGCGCTCCTATTATGTCTGTAAAGATTGATAGTCAGGACAAACGATTTGATTTGAACTTGCCAAAAGGGATTTACATTATTAAGGTTGGCAAGATAGCACGTAAAATTGTTATTAAGTAACAAGTTTTGTCAACATCGAATTTGAATATCAGCAAGTTCTCTTTGTTCTTCTTTCTTATGGTCTTTGTTTTTTGCTCATGCCATAAGAAAGAAGATTTTGTGTGCGTATCCTTAAACGATTTCGATTCGTTGCGTACAGCCGGATACGACGTCTCAGCAGACAATGTGTTTTCTAATATACGCGCGTTGATGGGGTCGGACACGACCAACAGCATAGCCGATATTCATGCCCGCCGACATTATAGGAAGGATATGGATATGTTGTGGATTACGCGCGACGGCGTATCCTCAAACGCCGATACGCTGCTCACGTTCATACAGCGTGTCGATTCTTTCGGCTTTTCGCGCGAGAAGTTCTACTACTCGATGCTGAAGGAAGACCTGCAGCGTGTGCGTGTTCTCGATTTCGACTCTCTTGAATCGTCAAGAAATACAGCCGATAAAGTGTTCGCCCGTTTGGAGTATTACCTTACAAAGGCTTTCCTGCGCTATACCGAAGGACAGCGTTTCGGTTTCATGAATCCTTTCCAAGCTTTTAACCGACTCGACAAGCGCAACGACGACACCATTCATGTGTCCTACCGATCGCTGTACGGCTGGAATACCAGTCTGCCTGGCAGCAACTATCTTGCCACGGCTTGCAGCGTGATAAAGGGCGATGGCGAGAAGTTTACCGACTTTCTTGCCAAATCGAAACCTCACAACCCGTTGTACAACAAATACGTAGCCGAACTCAACAAGACTAACGACAAGGCTTATCGCCGACTGCTGCTCTGCAATATGGAGCGTTGCCGTTGGGAGAACGACGGCGATTATCCGCAGTTGCACAAGAAGTATGTGGTTGTTAATGTGCCGGCTTTGCATCTCTATGCCCACGACGGCGACGAACGCCTCGTGATGAAGGTGGCGGTAGGAACGTTTAAGACAAAGACACCGCTGCTCCACAGCAAGGTGAAGCGAATGGATTTCAACCCACAATGGATTATCCCGAAGAGCATCATCAAGACGAGCATTGTGCATCATGTAGGCGACCATGCCTATTTCGACCGTCACAACTACTTCGTGCGTGAGCGCAGCACCGGCAAGATTGTAGAACCCGAGAACGTGACGCGTGAGATGCTTCTCAGCGCCAACTATTCCGTTGTGCAGTGGGGCGGACGCGGCAATGCGCTCGGCAGGTTGATATTCCGATTCGATAACGATTACAGCATATACCTGCATGACACCTCTTCGCCAGGCGTCTTCGCCCGTACGAACCGCATGGTCTCGCATGGCTGCATACGTGTAGAGAAACCATACGATCTGGCTGTCTTCATGCTCAAAGACAAAGATGAGGCGTTGATGGAGAAGATTAAATACTCTATGGCAGCCGATTTCAGCGAACGGCCGAGAGAATACGAAACGACAGACGAACGTCCAAAACGTTCGGAGATGGTACGTAGCCTTAAGGTAGATCCGCTGGTGCCGGTATACATCACTTACTATACACTTTATCCCGACGCCGCCGGCAACCTTGTAAGGCATGAGGATATATACGGTTTCGACGGAATAATATACGAGAATATACAGAAATATCTTTAATAAAGGGGGTCAAGGCAAATGGAAAGTGCTGAGAAGAACAAACTGTTTTCAGATATCGTCGTCCGATATAGCGAGAAACTATATTGGACGATACGCCGTATTGTGCTCAACCACGACGACGCCAACGATGTGATGCAGAATGTCTTCGTTAAGGCATGGAACAACCTTGAACAGTTTCAGGAGCGCTCTAATATATATACCTGGCTCTATCGTATAGCTATCAATGAGTCGCTCGATTTTCTGCGTCGTAAGCGCGATTTCGTTGCTTACGATACCGACCTTAGCGATGGGGTAGGCTCGCGTCTCATTGCCGACGAATATTTTGATGGCGACGCCACGCAAGCCCTTCTTCAGGAAGCCATCGCTACGTTGCCAGACGTGCAGCGCATAGTCTTCAACCTTCGCTATTTCGAAGAGATGAAGTATTCCGAAATGAGCCATCTTCTGAACACGTCAGAAGGCGCATTGAAGGCCAGCTACCATATCGCCGTTAAGAAGATTCACGATTATATTGTAGGTAAATAGTCGCAGGTTTATACCGTTCGCGTCCGCCGTCCAATCGGTTTGCGTTCGCCGTCCAATCGGTTCGCGTTCGCCGTCCAATCGGTTTGCGTTCGGAGCACGATGATAAAGTGTAACAAAATCATTGTAGGTTACAGAAAGACCGATGACACAATCAAGTCGTGGCGTCTTGAATCTTTAACGAATGTAAGAATAAAATAAAGCATTACGAATAAAAAGACACAAAAAAAGAGGACATTACGTAATGTAATATCCTCTCCTGACTTCGTCACTCAAAAAATACGTATTTTATAACTGATTGATAAACAATATTTTGTATCTTTGCGTACCCTTGTTTTGGGGTACGCAAAATGTTTTTTAACCCAAATCGGTCATTAGGATTTCTCTTTGCCGTACGACACAGAGAAATCCTAATGACCGATTTGGGATAAAGAATGAAAGTCAGGAAGTCAAGAACTGGATATTGGAAAAGCCAAAGCGCGACTGCCAGATGGTTGAATATGACAAAGGAGGCGGACGCCGTCTCCTGGTCGGCTATACAGATGACCGTGCAAAGAAAGATGCCTATAACCGGGAGAAGGGAATACGCAGGTTGGAAAAGGCTTACAAGCATGGCGCGCTTACGAAAGGCAACATCAACAAGAGAGGTTACAATAAGTTCTTATCCATGGATGGTGAGGTGAAAGTCGCCATCAATTATGACCGTATTGCCGACGACTCCAAATGGGACGGCCTAAAAGGATATCTCACCAATACGGATATACCAATACAGGATGTATACACAGCATATCACAACCTTTGGTACGTAGAACGGGCTTTCTATTATTTAAGCTTGAAAGTTATCGGCACGCTGTACTTCACATTTACCGGCTCGCCCTTCTGCTTGCCTGGCTTCCATGCAGGCATAGCCTTCACCACGCGTATAGCCTCTTCGTCAAGAACGGTATGACCTGCTGACTTTGTGATGTGTACGTCGCTTACGGTTCCGTCTTTTCTGACAACAAATCCGACGATAGCCTTGCCTTGCTGCTTTGCTTTGACAGCTGCCTGTGGATATTTCATGTTATTCATGAGAAATTCCATCATTGCCAATTGTCCGCCATTGAATTCGGGCATCTCCTCTACGGCGTCATGGATTTTCGTTTGGGTGGTTTTCTGTGGGTGAGGCTCTTTTGGCGTTTCACTCGCATTCGTACCATTGGCAAAAACGTTGACTGCCAATGTTGCCACCGGGATGACAAGTAATGCCTTGAGCATCATCCATCGGTTTGATCTTTTCTGGTTCATCATAATGATTCTTCGTTTTAGTGACTCTTTGTTAAGGTTGTTGGCAAATGGCTGCAGACGATTGCCGACCGCCTTGACTACAAGAAATTTTTGATATTGTGTTGCATCAATGCCTTTGTTTAATACTGCCTCAACCACCTCAAACTCGTGTATGGCTTTAAGGTTCTTGCCGATCAGCCACACGAACGGATTAAACCACTGTATGATAGTGGCGAATTGAAGAATGATGAGGTCTATGTAGTGGCGCAGACGTATATGCTCCTGCTCATGCGTCAGTACGAAACAGCGGTTGTTGGCGTAGTCGTCGTGGCTCATCACAATGTAATGGAAGAGGCAGAACGGACTTGTGGCACAATCGGTGAGGACAATGACATTGCCTTTGTTGTCGGTGATATGCTCGCATCGGCGCAGACGCAGCATCAGAGACATAGTCTGTATCGCTGTCAAGGATAACATAGCCACGCCACCGAGTGTATATATGCAGATAAGGATATCTGTCAGACTCCATACAGACTGCTTGTTTGCGTTGCCGTCTATCAGTATTTCCGGCCGTTGAACCGCCTGACGAACCATGTCTATCGTTTGATTTGTACCACCGGTGAAATGAATCAATGGAATTATGAATGACAGGAGCAGGCATCCAAGGACAATTATTCTGTTTAGACGATGGAATGTCTCCTTTTCAAGCAATGGCATAATGCAAGTGTAGAGCAGTGCCAAGGTCAGGGCTGATTTTATAATATAAGGTAGTATCATATGTCTGCTGTTCTTGAATTGTCTCTTTTCTCCGTTCCTTTGTCTATCAGACTTAGTATCTCCTCCAGTTCCTCATCCGAGATATTCTCTTCTTTAACAAAGAACGATATCAGCGAGTGTAAGCTGCCGCCAAAGAACGATTTCTTCACTTCCTTCATAGCCTGTCGCGTGTATTCGGCTCTTGTTACGAGAGGGGAAAACACGTAAGTCTTGCCACCACCGTCACGCTTGTAGGATGTGACGTACTTCTTGTGGGTCAGAATCTTCATAAACGTGGCAATAGTGGAGTAGGCGGGACGAGGTTCGGGATAAGCGTCGATTATCTCGTGCGTAGTCATTCCACGACCGTTGTCCCACAGAATGCTCATTATCTGCATCTCGCCACGTGTTAATGTATTGAATTCTTTCATCTTTCCAATGATTGATGGGTTTATCTAATGTTTTTAGATTTTCTATTGGCAAAGATACGTCAAAAGCCGATTCATTGGTTGCGGATACAACCATAAACTGTATGTAAGATATTGATTTTAACGTATATTATTAGATATTGAACTTTCGCAAGTTCAGAAGTTATAGAATTTAAAGCAGTTATGGAATTTAAAGCTGTATGTAAGGTTGTAGCTTTTTCTTAACCCCTTTGTCAATGCTTTAAAACCATCGTGCAATCCTGTTGCAACATTCCGGGCGTAACTTTGCAACCGTAAAAAGTTAGCAAAGAAGATGATGACTAAATGTAGCAACAGGATAGCCTTTGCAGCCACGGCGCTGCTTATGATTGGCTCCACAACGACAGCACTTGCCCAACAGCTTAAGGGCAATGTGGTGGACAAGAACTCTCACGAGACACTCATAGGTGCTGTTGTGACTGTGAAGGGCACCAACCTTAAAGCCGTCACAGACATTGACGGCAACTTCCAACTCAATGGACTCAAGAAAGGTACCTACACCTTATATATTAATTTATTGCTGTCCGGTAAAACACAAAAGAGCATAAAAATCCTCCCCGAAGCCCCGT